>Ga0187892_10000417_pt1 | contig 111880 bp, 111 predicted proteins | sample MA1701073metaG_FD_139345 | JGI IMG/M metagenome (GOLD analysis project Ga0187892, IMG submission 139345) | Bio-ooze microbial communities from a basaltic lava cave in the Kipuka Kanohina Cave System on the Island of Hawaii, USA - MA170107-3 metaG ... | reverse complement strand
TGAAGCGCCTTCCCGAACTACCTTGGGACGACGAATGATTGCGCAACGGAAATCTAACCACCCGATCCACCAGCCGACGCCCGCAAGCGGGCGCTTGCTCGCGCGGGTGATCGGGACACGTTAGGTGGCAAGAACAGAACGGGGTAAAATCGCCTCGCCGATTCGAGGTGGTATATGAAATATACGATCGAGCACGAACGCGAAGACGACGGCCGCTGGCTGGCGGAAGTCCCTGAACTACCGGGGGTTCTTGCCTATGGCGCCACGGCTAATGAGGCCATGGCTAAAGCGGAAGCCCTAGCCCTGCGCGTGCTGGCCGAACGCCTCGAGCATAACGAAGCCGGACCCCAGTCGATCTCCATCGCAGTTCCGGCCGCATGACCTCATGGCCTTCGTCGAAGGCCCGCCGTGTTCTCGTCGCACTCTTCCGGATTGGCTGGACGCTCAAGCGCCAGTCCGGTTCACACAAGACGCTCTCCCGCCCTGGCTGGCCTGATTTCGTCTTCGCCTTTCATGACGGCGAGGAGATTGGCCCTCGGATGCTCGCCCGAATCGCGAAGCGGACGGGGCTAAAGCCCGAGGATCTTTGATCGCCGGAGTTTCTTGCCGCCTAACCCCGTATATGGAATCCTCCCGCAAAGAAAGAGAAACGCCGTAAGTAGGTCAACGCAGGAATCGGTTGCAGTCGTATATCCGGCATCTGGTGTGAGCCTCGATGGGCTCGTGCCGTCATGGAATTCTCGCGCACGGGCAGCCACACGCTCGCAGCGATCAAGCTTCGATCAGCAGAGTTATCGGCTTTGTCCCGTGCCGGGCCGACCGTTGTTGCCATGATGGGCGGGTCTCTCTTCGCAGCCGTGGTAGGGATGAGTTGAGGCGCTCTCAGAGGTCAGGCGCGTCAAGCGGGATTGGCGCCGACTGATATTTCTCGTGCTTCACCCACACCGCCCAGGCGATGCGGGCGAGTTTGTTCGCGAGCGCGCAGGTCGCCTTGTTGTGGTTAGTGCGGGCCTGCACCTCCAGGGCCCAACTTCTGAGCCGGTCGAGTTCTCTGCCGGCGCGGTGCGCCACGGTAGCCGCACGCAGGATGGAGCGCGCCCCGTGGGTGAGGAGCATCCGGATGTAGCGATCCCCGCGCTTGGAGATGCGCCCGAGGTAGCGTTGGTTACCCGAGGAGAATTCCCGCGGCGTTAACCCGAGAAAACTTGCGTAGCGTCGGCCCGAATCGAAGCTCCTGGGGTCGCCCACCGCGGCGACCATCGCCGTGCTGGTGAGTAACCCGATGCCCGGCACGCTCTGAAGCGCCTGGCAGGCGGGGCTTTGCTGGGCGAGCGCGCACAACTCCTGCTCCAACTGCCCGATGCGTGCTTCCATCAACTGGATCTCCTCGAGCAGCAGCCGCATCGAGCCCCTGAGGATCGCCGGCAGCCCAGAGTGCTCATCGGTGAGGTAGCGCGCAACCTGCGCCAGGCCCCGCACCGCGCCCTCGGGCACCACCAGTCCGAATTCGCGGCAGAAGCCGCGCAGCGTGTTGATGCGGCGCGTGCGGGTCGCCATCCACGCCGAGCGCGTGCGGTGCAACGCCTGCAGCGCCTGCTGCTCCACCGACTTCACCGCCACCGACTTGATATCTCCCGAGCGCGCCGCTTCCAGCAGCGCCCGCGCATCGGCCGCATCGGTCTTGTTGCGCTTCACGTAGGCCTTCACGTATTGCGCCGGCAGCAGCCGCACCTCGATCCCACGAGCTCCGAAACGGCGTGCCCAGTGATGCGCGCTCCCGCAGGCCTCCATGACCACGCGCCCCACCTCTCGATTGGCAAACCAGCGCTCGAACTGGGCGCGCGTCAGACGTTGATGCTCAACGACGCGACCGCCCCCATCGGCCACCGCCAGCTCGAAAACGTTCTTTGCTAGGTCCACCGCCACGGTTGTAGCATTCATCTCGGACTCCTCCTGTCGTTTATGCTGAAACCGCCCAAGGCCTCAGCTGGCACAATGATGCCGAATAAGACGCGGGAGGAGTCCATCCTATCACTGCAGCGAACCCGGCCATCGCGCTCCGGTTGCAATCGCACGCTCTCGCGGGCCGGGTCGCTGAGCTTAGGTCGTTAATGCGCGCCAGTACTGCGAGGCGCAGTCGACAGATTATATCAATTACGCTTCCCTCGGATTTCCGGGGGCCTCGCGAAGGCTCCGATCAGCCCACGACCAGCGCGGCGTGCCGGCTCTGGCCCTCCGTCATGCCCCGCGCCTTCATCCAGTCATAGGCGCGGTCGAAAAGCGCGGGATCGTAGTAATCCACGTGCTTGTAGTGCACGAACACGCGCAGCAGCTCGCGCGGCTCCAGCGCGCCCTTGGCGTGCGCCGCCACGTGATGGGCGTACCTGTAGAAGTCCGCGTTGATGAGATCCACGGCCCGGTTCTCGGCGTCGTAGTACGCCTTGCGCTGCTCGGGCGTCAACTCCGGCGCCACCACCTCGCCGCCCCGGTAAAACGAGCAGGCGATGATGTGCGCGCCTTCCTTCAGCCCCACGCTGATGAAAGGCTCCATGACCGTCACTGCCCGGTAGCGGCCGTCCTTCAGCCCCGCCCAGCGCATTTGCGGGAGCCCCCCGTTCACGATGTTGACGTGCTCGCGGCCAACCGCACTCTCCAGCATCTGCAGCGTCGTGTAGTGCGAGCCGGTCAGCTCCTGCACCACGACCGGCACATCGGCCATGTCGCGCGGCGTCTGGAGGCGCTCGTCGAACGTCAGGATCGCCTGCGCCGCGACCGCGGCGCGCAACGCCGCGATGCCGCCGCCGCGCTTGCCGCGCTCCAGGCGGTCGATGCTCGCCCACTCGCACACGTTGTAACTCTCGGCCGAGCCGCACTCGAACAGGCTCTCCTTCAGCCGCGACAGGACCGGATTCTCCGCGCTGTCCCGCTCCCGGTCGGCATAGCTCGCCGAGAAGCTGACATCGAGCCCGGCCTCAGCGAACAGCCCCTCCTCGATGCCGACGATTACCGGCAGGTCGAACACCGGGTTGTTGGGCGCGATCCTCACCACGGGTCGAGTCGCAGTCGTCATAACCGTCTCCTCTCCATCGATCATTCGCAGCTGAGCGCCTCGTAGCGGACGCCGAGCTCCCGGGCGTGGCGGAATGCCCGGGCGAGTTCCTCCCGGGTGATGCGGCGGCCCAGCGCGCCGTACCTGGGATTGTACTTCGGGCTCGCCGGGTCGCAGAAATTGTCCGGGTGGTACTGGTCCATGATGTTGACCGGCGCATCGGGCATATTGCGCGCGACCCATTCCAGGACCGGCCGCGTGCAGCAGTCGACGTGATCCGGCATCACGAGGTGGCGGATGGTGAAGTCCTCGCCCCAGTCGTGGATCAGCTTCAGGTTCGCCGTCACCGTGTCCCAGTAGAACGGCGTCTTGGAAAGCAGGGGCGCGCACCGCGCCGGCCCGAACTTGAAGTCCGGCAGCCACACGTCCATCACGATGCGCAGCAGCTTCATCGCCGGTGCGGTCATGAAGAAGTTGCTGTTCCACAGCATCGGGGCATTGAACGCGCCGGCGTGCTCCGCGTAGCGGCGGTCGGCGTGAAATCCGAACCGATAGTCAGCCTTGGTCGGCAAGGCCGCAGCGAGATCGGCTTGCGTCGGGCGCAAGTTCTCCAGCAGCGAGATCGCGTCGATGATCGTGTGCAGGTGGATCGTCGGGTCGCCCCCCACCCAGTTGATGTTGTGGCAGCCCTCCACGCGCAGAATCCACGCCATGGTCGCGAGCGTGCGCGCGCTCACCACGCGGCCGTTGTCCTTGTCGGTGGAGATGTCCCCATTCTGGCAGAACGCGCAGCGCATGTTGCAGGAGGTGAAGAAGATCGTGCCGGAGCCCATCGCGCCCCGGTACACGAGCTCCTCTCCCAGATGATGGAAGTAGCTCGAGACGCGGGTGTCGGCGCCAAGCTTGCAGGTGCCGAATCGTTCTCCGCGGGTGCGGTCCACCTGGCAGTCGAAGCGGCAGAAATTGCAGTGCGCGAGCATCCGGTAGGCAAGCTCGCGGCAGAGCTCGAGCAGGCTCGTCCCGGGCTTCGGTCCTTGCGGAAGGCCCGCCCCGCTGCGTACGCGGTTCCACAGCTCGAGGAAGTCCCCAGTTCGCGCGTCGAGCTCCGCCCACAGGTCTTCCTCCGGGCGGTCCAGCGCGACCGCCACCGGCACGCGCCCCGCAATCCGGAATTTGGCGGGAGCACGGTTGTCCGCGACCGCGCGGTACCACGGCATCAGACCCGCGAGGTCCGGCTCCCGCCAGATGCGGAGACTGCTGAGGTCGCTCACCGCTCCACCGGCAGCTTGCGGTCGTTCCAGTCCACCATGCCGTCCTTCAAGTTGTAGACGCGCTCGAAGCCGAGGCCGTAGAGGATGGCGGCGGCAGTCGTGCTGCGCACGCCAGAACGGCAAACGGCGACGATGGGACGCTCGCGGTGCGGCTCGAGCTCGGCGGCGCGACCCGCCAGCTCGCGCAGCGGGATGAGGAGACTGCCGGGAATGTGGCCGAGCGGGCCGTGGTACTCGGTCGGCTCGCGCACGTCGAGCACCAGCAGCAAGTCGGACATCTCGAGCATGGCGCTCACCTCGTCGGCAGGGAGCTGCCGCACGCGGTTCAGCTCCGCGAGATCCGGAAACTTCGTTTTGTCGTCGTCGATGGCGCTCTGGTTGGGCTGCAGCACTTCCTGGATCTTGTCGGGCATCGGAAACTTGAGGCTTGCCATCAGCTCGACGTACTGCGCCCGGCTCCGGCCGGCGACGCGAGGGTTGTGCTGCTTCTCCTGCCCGATGGTGGAGCTCACGTTGCCGCGGTAGTCGTGCGCCGGGAAGACCAGCGTCTCACCCGGCAGCACGAAGAGTTTCTTGGTGATGGAATCGTACTGGGCCCCCGCGTCGCCGCCGGCGAAGTCCGCCCGCCCGGTCCCCGCGATCAGCAGCACGTCCCCGGTGAAAACTCGCCCGTCCGTGTAGAGGCTGATGCTGTCCGGGGTGTGCCCCGGCGTATAGAGGACCCCGATGCGCGCGTCGCCGACCTCGATCGTATCGCCGTCCTCCACGTGATGGGTCACGCCGGGCGCCGGCGCGCGCCGATGCATGATGAGGCGCGCGTCCACGAGGTCGCGCAGCTGGAACGAGGCGGTCGGATGATCGGCGTGGGTGTGGGTATCGACGACCGCGTCGAGCGTCAGCTGATGGTAGGCGAGGAAAGCGAGGTAGCGGCTGATGTGCTCGCGCACCGGATCGATGAGGAGCGCCTTGCGGGTGCGCGCGCAGGCAACGAGGTAGGTCTTGCACTTGCCGCGATTGAGTTCCCGGAACAACAGCATGGCGCTCCCGTCGGGGATAACCTAGCACCAGGCCGCGCCAGAATCAACAAAACGGGGAGATGCGCAAGGCATCCCCCCGTTTGAAGATCGACCGGCCGGCCGGCGGACTCCGCGCTATGCTGCGGCGCGCTGCCCGACGACGTCCTGCGCGATCTTGCGGAACTCCGCTTCGGTCAGCAGCTTCTTGGTCTTCAGCGAATAGCTCTTGACCTGGGCGGTCATCTTCAGGGCTTCTTCATCGCTTGCCTCGATGCCCAGATGCTCGAGCCAGGTCTTGACCGAGTCGATGCCGCTGCCCTTGCCCATCACCACCTCGGCGGGCGGCTGCCCGACGAAGTTCCAGCGCACCGGGAAAAGCTCGGTCGCGTACTTCTCGCCGCAGTTCTTGAACCAGCTCGCGATGATGCCGGACTCGATCTGGTAGAGCTGCTTGCCGACGACCGGCTTGTTCGAGGGGACTTCCACCCCGGTCAGCTTCTGCACCAGGTTGGCAAGCGGGGTGAGCTTCTCGTACTTGAGCCCGACGTCCACGCCGTACATCGTCAGCAGCGCCATCACGGTCTCCTCCATCGGCGTGTTGCCGGCGCGCTCACCGACTCCGAGCACGGTCGTGTGCAGCACTTCGACGCCCTCGGCGGCCGCCATGATGGTGTTGGCGACGCCCATACCGAAATCCTGGTGGAAATGCGCTTCGAGCCGCTTGTTGATGCGCTTCTTGACTTCGCGCACGAAGTAGCGCATGGCGTGCGGGGACACGACCCCGAAGGTATCCACCAGGGCGAGCGCGTCCATATGGCCCTCGGTCGCGACCCGGTTGATGAGGTTCAGCACCCAGTTCATCTCGGAGCGCGAGAAGTCGATCGGGAAGAACACCACTTCCAGCCCGTTCTTCTGCGCGAACTTGGTGGCCTCGATCGAGGTCTCGATCGCCTTTTCCATCGGCCACTTGTAGGCGAGGTCCACCATGTGCTGGCTCGACGGGATCTCCATCACCACGCCGTTGACGCCGGTGTCGATCGCGCGCTGGACGTCCTCTTTCATGCAGCGCGAGAAGGCGAAAATCTGCGGGCCGAGATTGCGCTTCGCGATCTCCTTGATCGCCTCCGCGTCGGAGGGCGAAACGATGGGCATGCCCGCCTCGATGCGGTGCACGCCCGCTTCGGCGAGCCCTTCGGCGATGCGAATCTTGTCGTCCTTGCTGAGGATGATGCCGGTCTGCTGTTCCCCGTCGCGCAGCGTGATGTCGTGGATCTTGATCTTCTTGGGGAACTTGAAATCCTTCCGTACTTCGTCAGCGAAATTCCACGGGCTGACGAACCAGTTGTCCGTCTTCCAGGGTTCTTTTGCCATTGGGAGCTCCTTGCGTGGGGGATGAGATGGGACCTAAGCGCTTCATTTTCAAAAAACTTCGGATCGGTGTCAAGGCGATTCCAGGGACGGGCACCGGACCCGGTTGATCTGGATCAACCCGCAGGGCGTTTCCCCGTCCCGGCCTTCCGCTTACCGCGCGCGGGCCTTGAGATACCAGTCGAGGATCTGGGCACCGTTCCAGAACAGCACGCCCTTCTGCTTGCGCAGGCGGCGCAGCACGGACTCGAAATACTTGATGCGGTGGGGGACGCCTGAAATGTAGGGATGCACCGCGATCGCCATGATCTTCGCGCGCTCCCGGCCCTCCTGGTAGACGCGCTCGAAGTAGTCCATGGCGCGCGTCGCGAACTCCCCCGCCGCGTGGTGCTGCACCACCATCATCGCGATGTCGTTCAGCTCCAGCGAGTACGGCAGCGTCACCAGCTCGCCGCCGCGCGTGCGGATCGTGCACGGCTCGTCGTCGATCACCCAGTCGGCGATGTACCTGATACCCGCGGCGGCGAGCTGGTCGGGGCTGTCGAGCGTCTCGGTCAGCCCCGGCCCCATCCAGCCGACCGGGCGCTTGCCGGTGAACTCCCGGATCACCTTGATCGACTGGCGGATCATCCCCACCGGATCGGGCTCGGTATGCGTCGGCCGCTGGTCATAGGAGTGCCCCATGAACTCCCACCCGGAGTCGCGTGCGGCCTTTGCGACGCGCGGATAGTCGAGGCACACCCGCGCGTTGACCGAGAGCGAAGGCACGATCTTCAGCTCGTCCAGCACGGCCTTCAGCCGCCAGAAGCCGACACGCATGCCGTATTCGTGCCAGCCCCAGTGCGGAATGTCCGGCAGCAGCGTCGCACCGGTGGGCGGGGGCAGGACCTGGCGCGGCATCGGGCGTCCGATGTCCCAGACCTCGACGTTGACGACCGGCCACACCACCACGCGCGCCTTTTCCGGGAGCGCAAGCGGCGGGCGATCGACGATGGCGGAATAGCGCAGGCGCTTGGCGGGGATCATCGTGATGCTCTCAATGAAGCGGGCCGTTCGAGCCCGGGCTCAAGCCAGGCCAAGCCAGGCGGCGATCCACCCGGCTGGAAATGGAACGTGCAGCAGGCGGTCGAAGATGGCATAGAAGGCGGCCCACACCACGCCGGCGAAGACGCCCGACAGTATCCAGCCTTCCCGCCCCTGCAGCTTCAGGTAGAGGAACACCAGCAGCGGAACGGCAACCGGGTATCCGAGCAGGACGATCGCCGCGAAAAATCCGACCAGCCAGCCGATCGCGAGCAGCGTCCGCCTGACCGCGGTGGCGCCCGACGCCTGCCCGGAGAGCCTGAACTCCATCGCCTCGCTGCGCGCGGCGGGGTCGAGCAGGCCCCAGGCCACCTCCGCCGTGGCCATGCAGAAGACCGGAATCCCGATCACCAGCGGAAAGAGCTTCGCCTTCAACGGCCAGTCCATCGCGATGACGATCGCCGCGCCCGCGATGATCATGATGCAGATGCCGAGGATCAGCGACGCCCTGCTATGCACGATGCTCGCTCCTCGCGCGGAAGCGCCGCGCCTGGATCAGCGGATAGAGCGCCGCCGCAATCGCCAGCGCCATCAGCACCAGCACGATCGGCCGCGTGAGCCAGGCGGTTTCATAGCGCGCGACCGAGATATAGAGGTAGTTCTCCACGATCTTCCCGAGGACTAGGCCGAGGATGAACGGCGCCCGCGGCCAGCCCCCGGCCACCATCAGGTAGCCCACGGCGCCGAAGAACAGCATGAGCAGGATATCGCCGTAGTGATTGTTGGCCGTGTAGCTGCCGATGAAGATCAGGACCAGAATCACCGGGACCAGGTACTCGCCGCGCACGAGGGTCACCCGCGCGAGCTGGTTGAGAAACAGGAAGCACACGACGACGGTGACGATATTCGCGATCACGATTGTCCACACCATGGAGAACGTGACCGCCAGGTGCTGCGTCAGCATGTCGGGTCCCGGCACCAGGCCGAGCAGGAAAAAGCCCCCGAGCAAAATCGCCATCGACGAGCTGCCGGGAACGCCGAACGCCACGGTCGGGATGAGGGCGCCCCCCTCCTTCGAATTGTTTGCGGCCCCCGGGCCGAGCACGCCCCGCACATCCCCCTTGCCGAAACCTTCCCGCTCTTCGGGGCTGCGCACGCTTTGCGCAGCGTGTCCGTACGCAAGCCACTGCGCCACGGCGCCTCCGAGACCCGGCATGATGCCGATGAACGTTCCGATCAGGCTGCAGCGGATCGTGAGCCAGAAGTGGCGGAACGTGTCCTTCACGCCCTCGAGCGCGCCGCGGTTCAACCGGCCCTTCGGCATTTCCCCCGCGATGGAGCCGCCGCGGACGACAAGGTCGATGATTTCGGGAATGGCAAAGATGCCGATCAGCACCGGCACGAGATCGAGGCCGCTCCAAAGGTAAAGCGAGTCGAAGGTGTAGCGTGCGACACCGGCCTGCGGATCCTGGCCGACCGTGGCGACCAACAGGCCGAATCCGCCCGCGAGAAATCCCCGGAGCAATCCGCGCCCGCCCTGCGCGCTGAGCGAAGCGATGAACGCGATGCCCACGATGGCGATCATGAAGAGCTCGGGCGAGCCGAAGGCGAGGACGAGAGGGCGCACTACGGGCACCGCGAGCGCGAGCGCCGCCGCGCCGACGATCGCCCCGACCAGGGAACTTGCGAGCGCCGCCCCCAGCGCGCGCCCGGCCTCGCCTTTCTTCGCCATCGCGTGGCCGTCGAGGACGGTCGCCGCCGTCGTGCCTTCGCCCGGGATGCCGAAGAGCACCGAGGTGATGTCGCCGGTCGTGGCGACGACGGAATGCATCCCCAGCAGGAACGCGAACCCCTCGACCGGCTTCATCGCGTAGATGAAGGGGAGCAGCAGCGCCAGCGTGGTGACGCCGCCGAGCCCGGGAAGGAGCCCGACCCAGAAGCCGACGGCGATTCCGAGCAGCATGAAGGCGAACGCCTTCCACTGCAGAACGAGCAGCAATCCCTCGAGAAACGCGTCGATCACTCGGCCACCCGGGCGCTGACGACGGGGGCAACGCCCCCGGATTCCTGCCGCTGCGCCGGGCCGGCAGCCGGAATGCCGCGGATCGGGTCCGCGCCCGCCACACCGTCCCGGCAGCCGGTGCGGCCGGCCGCCGGCTCGAGCGGTGTGCGGCTCATTCGCCGAACTTCACGTACTTGCTGAATTCCTCGACGATGTCCTTCGGCTGGGACAGAACGTTTTTGACGATCTTGAGCGTCTCGTCGCCCGGAAGGTACTCGAGATCCATCTTCGCCTTCTTCGATTCCGCCACCAGCTCCGGATCGCTGATCGCCTTGCGGAACGCCTCTCGCATCATCCTGACGATTTCGTCGGGTGTGCCCGGCGTCATCACGAAGGGGCGTCCCACCACTTCCGGGGCCGAGCGCAGCGCCATGATCGCCTTCGCGCGCGGCGTGGGAGCAAGGTCCTCGTCGACCGGGAGCTTCTCGATCCCGGGCTCGATTGCGCTGCCGCGGATCAGCGGGCGCACGAGACCGCGGTCGATGAACGGCCGGATCGAGGTGTAGGAGCCGGCCCGCATGTCCACTTCCTTGCGCTCGACCGCCAGCATGATGTCGGAGCTGCTGGAATAGCCGCTCACGATCTTGATGTCGACCCCGAGAAACTCCTTGAGCAAAAGCGGAAAGTCGTAGGTGTTGGCGCCCGGGCCGGTCGCGCCGGCGACGAGCGTCTTGCCCGACTTCCGGAACTCATCGAACGTCCGGTACGGCAGGTCGCTGCGGATCGCCAGGATCGTCGATTCGCTGGCGGCGGACCCGATCCACGCGAACTTGGTCTGGTCGAATTTCACCCCCGGCACGTTGGTGAGCTGCGCGAGCACGAGGTTGCGGTTGAACGTCCCGATGGTCTGGCCGTCCGGCCTGGCGACGTTGTAGACATGATTGGCGGCGGTGATGCTGTTCGCGCCCGGCATGTTCTGCACGATCACGGTGGGCGTGCCCGGCAGGTATTTCGGGATGTGCCGCGCCAGGATGCGCGCAACGCGGTCGTATCCCCCGCCCGTCTTGAACCCGACAACGATGGTGATGGTCTTGCCTTCGAACGACTGGGCGGCCGCGTCATGGGACGCGACTGCGGCAATCGCCAGCAATGCGATCAGCACGAATGGACGTTTTGCCATAAAACCCTCCTCCTCATTCGAGTCATTGCCCCGTCAGCGTCAACGATTCGAGGGCGCGGAGGCCCGCAACGCACCGCCCAAACCCGGGGGAATATATGATATCAGCGGAACCGCATCCTGTGCCCCGCTGCCGTCACCAGCCGGCGATGAGATCGGGCGAGGGCTTCACGACTCCGCGCTCCACGCGCTTCACCGCCTCGTTCATCTTCGCGTGGGTCGGCGCGGGGACGCCGATTTCCGCCCCCCGCGTCGCCACGTAGCCGTTGATGAAGTCGGTCTCGGTGCGGCGGCCCTTGGCGATGTCTTGCGCCATCGAGGGCCGCTGGTCGTCGGCGCGCCGCTTCGCATGATCCAGCAGCACGTTGGTGATCTCCGTGAGGGCGTCCTTGTGGCCGTCGCCGGCGCGCGCGAGGACCTCCGGCTCCATCCCGAGCATCTTCTCGAGCTGGAAGCCGAGCGCCTGCCCCACCCGCACCGCCTCGCCTCCGAGCCGTATCGAGACCCAGCGCGGGCCCTCCATCGCGTCGCGCTGGTTGCCGTAGAGCCCGGTCGCGGCGGACAGCCCGTTCCTCATCGAGTTGATCACGAGCTTCGACCAGCGTTCGCCCCACAGATTGGTCGTGACCTTGGCGCTGTCCACCGAGCGCAGCATGTCGGCAATTTCCTCCACCCGCCGCGTCACGCGCCCGTGCGGCTCGCCCACGCGGAAAACCGTGTGCCGCTCGCCGCCCAGGGGCACCGTGCGCTTGATGCGGCCGGGCGCGTAGAGCTCCACGGCGATCAGGCTCGCGATGCAGCCGACGGTCCGCCCCCACCCCACGTGCTGCGCGATGCGCTCCTCGTTGATGCAATTCTGCAGCGACACGACGAAGCCGTCCGGTGCGAGGTACGGGCGTATCAGCTGCGCGGCCCACTCGGTGTCGTACGATTTCACGCTCAGGAAGGCGATGTCCACCGGCTTCTCCTTCACCAGCTGCTGGACATCGGCGATGTGGAGCGCCCTGACCGGCACGGTGTGGCGCTCGGCTGCCGTCAGCCCCGAGAGCTCGAGCCCGTGCCGGCGCATGCGCTCGACGTGCTCCGGCCAGGGATCGATCAGCGTGACATCGTGGCCCGCGCGCGTGAGGTGTCCCGCCACGTAGCCGCCGACCGCCCCTACGCCGACATATGCGATGCGCTTGCCCATCGAGAATGCTCCTTCAGCGCGCCCGCGCCCGCGCGCCCAGCGCTTCGATCCGCTTGAGGATGAACGGCAGGAAGATGGACAAGACCGAGAGCGCGACGAGCGTCACGCAGATCACGCTTCCCACGAAAATCTTCGGGTTGCCGCCCGAGATCGTCATCGCCTGCCGGAACGACTGCTCCATGATGCCGCCGAGCACCAGCGAAAGGATCATCGGCGCAAGCGGGATGTCCACCTTGCGGAACACGTAGCCGGCCACGCCGAACAGGAGGCCGAAATAGAGCTCGACCGGATTGCCGTTGATGGCGTAGATGCCGATGGTGGAGATCGCGAGGATCAGCGGCATCAGGATTCCGCCCGGGATGTAGAGCAGGCGCACGAAGATCCCGATCAGCGGAATGTTGAGGATTAGCAGCATGATGTTGCCGATGTACATGCTGTCGACGAGGCCCCACACGAGGTCCGGGCGGTTCTGGAACAGCAGCGGTCCTGGCTGGATCCCATACATGATGAAGGCGCCGAGCATGACCGCGGTGGCACCGCCGCCGGGTATCCCGAGCGTCAGCAGCGGCACCATGGCGCCCGCAGTATCGGCGTTGTTCGCCGCCTCGGGGCCGGCTACGCCTTCGATGGCGCCCTGGCCAAATTGCCCGGGCTTGTCGGAGATGCGCTTCTCCCACACGTAGGCCATGATCGAGGCGATGGTGCCCCCGGCGCCCGGGAGCACCCCGACGACGAAGCCGACGATGCTGCCGCGCAGGATCGGCTTGACCGAGCGGTTCCACTCGTCCCGCGTGAGCCAGATCCGGCCCTTCACCTTGATGATCTCGGGCCGGATGCCCTTCACCATGTCCTCCATTGACGCGAACACTTCCCCGATCGCAAAGAGCCCGACCACGGCGATGACGAAGCCCACCCCGTCCTGCAGCTCCGGCACGCCCATCGTGTAGCGCGGCTGCCCGCTCTGCAGATCGATGCCAATGGTGGCGATCAGCAGCCCGAGCACGGTCGAGATCATCGCCTTCGCCGCCGACTTGCCGGCGAGGGAGGACACCGCCGTCATCGCGAAGAACATGAGCGTGAAGTACTCCGCCGGGCCGAACTTCAGCGCCATCGTCGTCAACGGCACGGCGAAGAGCGTCAGCCCGATGACGCCGATCGTGCCGGCGATGAAGGAGCCGATAGCCGAAATCGCGAGCGCCGCCCCGGCGCGCCCGTTCTTCGCCATCTGGTAGCCGTCGATCGCGGTCATCACCGAGGAGGCCTCGCCCGGCGTGTTGATCAGGATCGCCGTCGTGGATCCCCCGTAGCGCGCCCCGTAGAAGATACCCGCCATCATGATGAGGGCGGAAGTCGGGTTCATGCCGTAGGTGACGGGAATCAGCAGCGCGATCGTCGCGGAGGGGCCGATGCCCGGCAGCACGCCGATGATGGTCCCGAGAAAGCAGCCGAGGAACGTGTACCAGAGGTTGATCGGCTGCAGCGCGACATTGAAGCCGTTCAGGATGTGGGTCAGCGTATCCACGTTTCGCCTAGAACGGGAGCAGCCCCTTGGGCAGGCGGACGTCGAGCGCGACGAACAGCCAGTAGGTCAGCGCCGAGAACGCGACGGCCGACAGTGCATTGGCGAGCCATTTGCCGCGATTGAACCAGGCCATCAGCGGGAAGAGGAACGCGGTAGTCGCCAGGATGTATCCGAGCCGCTCCAGGGTTGCGTAGTAGACTCCGACCCAGATCACCACGGCACCGAGCACCTTCAGCACCTTCGGGTCGAAGGGCGCTGCTCCGGCTTGCTTCGCGGTGGCCGTTCCCCGCGCCTTCCACATCTCGAGGGCGAGCAGGCCGGCCGCGATCAGCAACGCGATGCCGATCAGGCGCGGAAACGCCTTGGGACCGAGGGGATCGCCGATCTCGAGGGAGGGAATCAGCGTGGTGGCGTAGAGGTACACCGCCGCGAGCAGAACGGTACAGGCGAGGATGATCCGATCGACCATGAATGTCGCGCTCCCCCTTATCGGCCGGCGCCAGCGTCCGATACCAGGATCGGCGAGCGCCGCGCTGCCCCCGCTAAATGCCGCGACTTCCCCGGAAAGCTCTGGGGGCGGCTGGATGGTAGCACACACCCCACCCTTATAATCCGCCCATGGCCCGACCCGCCCGGCCCGCCTCCACCCCCTCCCTCCTCGAGCGGCTCGGCGTTATCGTCGGCCCGCACGGCCTCGTCACCGATCCGCACGACCTGGAGCCCTATCTCGGGGACTGGCGCGGCTTCTACCGGGGGACGGCGCCGGCCGTCGTGCGGCCCGCCGCGACCGCGGAGGTCGCAGCCGTGGTCAAGGTCTGCGCCGACACCGGCACCGCCATCGTGCCGCAGGGCGGCAATACCGGGATGTCGGGGGCGGCCACGCCGCCCGCGGCGGGCAGCGCGATCGTGCTCCAGCTCGGCCGCATGAACCGCGTCCTCGGGTTGGACGCGCTCAACAACACGATCACCGTGGAGGCGGGCTGCATCCTGGCGAACATCCAGCAGGCCGCGCGCGACGCGGGGCGCCTGTTTCCCTTGAGCCTCGGCGCCGAGGGCAGCTGCCAGATCGGCGGCAACCTCGCCACCAATGCCGGCGGCATCAACGTGCTGCGCTACGGCAACGCACGCGACCTCACGCTCGGGCTGCAGGTCGTGCTGCCGGACGGCCGGGTGTGGGATGGCCTGCGCGGCCTGCGCAAGGACAACACGGGCTACGATCTGAAGCAGGTCTTCATCGGCTCCGAGGGCACGCTCGGGGTCATTACCGCCGCGGTGCTGAAGCTCTTTCCGGTCCCGCGGACGACGGTCACCGCGCTGATCGCGGTGGCAGCGCCCGCCGCCGCGGTGGAGCTGCTCGCACTGCTGCGCGAGGAGTGCGGCGACCGCGTGAGCGCGTTCGAGATCATCTCGCGCCGCTGCGTCGAGCTCGTGCTGGCGCACATCCCTGGCACGCGCGAGCCGCTCCCCGCAGCGCACCCATGGTATGTCCTCGCCGAGCTCGCGGAAGCGAGCGCGGACGGCCCGCTGCAGCGCGAGTTTGAACAGGCAATCGCGCGCGCGGCCGAGCGCGGGCTGGCGCTAGACGCCGCGGTCGCCGCGAGCGGCGCACAGCGCGCCGCGCTGTGGCGCATCCGCGAGGCCATTCCCGAAGCCTCGCAGAAGGAAGGCCTGCTCTACCGGCACGACATATCGATCCCGGTCTCCCGCATCCCGGAGTTCATCACGGAGGCGGGCGCGGCGCTCGAGCGTGACTTTCCCGGAGCGCGCGTGCTCTGCTTCGGCCACATCGGGGACGGCAACCTGCACTACAACTGCTTCGTCCCGGGGCGAACCCGCGGCGATTCCGCCGCGCTCGCGGCGAGCGACGTCAACCGCACGGTGCTCGACGTCGTGCAGCGCTTCGCCGGAAGCTTCAGCGCAGAGCACGGCATCGGGCAGGCAAAGCGCGAGGAGCTGGCGCGCTACAAGGCGGCGCTGGAAATCGAGATGATGCGCGCGCTGAAGCGCGCGTTCGACCCGCGAAACATCATGAATCCCGGAAAAGTCCTGCCCGATTGACGCCTCGCGCACCGCTCCACCGTCGTAACCTGTTGACTGTGCACTGCTTCCCGTTCGCCGCCCGCCCCTAAGCGGGTATAATAGGCGCCGATGAAATTTCTGTTCGACATCTTCCCGGTCGTCCTGTTTTTCATCGCCTTCAAGGCCTACGACATCTACGTGGCGACGGCGGTCGCGATCGCGGCCACCTTCCTGCAAATCGGCTGGACCTGGCTGCGCCACCGCAGGGTCGACAATCTGCTGTGGGTGGGCCTCGCCGTGATCGTGGTGTTCGGCGGCGCGACGCTCCTGCTGCAGGACGAGACCTTCATCAAGTGGAAGCCGACCGTGCTCTACTGGCTGTTCGGGGCCGCACTGGCGGTGGCGGAGCTTGCGTTCCGTAAGAATCTGATCCGCGCGATGATGGAGGCGCAGGTGACGCTGCCCGAGGCGGTCTGGGGAAAGCTCCTCGCGAGCTGGATCGCCTTCTTCGCGCTGATGGGGGCGCTCAACCTCGCGGTCGCATACAACTTCTCGACCGACGCCTGGGTCAATTTCAAGCTGTTCGGCGGCATCGGCCTCATGCTGGCGTTCATCCTGCTGCAGGCGCTCATGCTGGCGCGCTATATCGAGGACCGGAAAGCTGACTGACGTGAACGTGGCCGACCGCATCGAAGAGAGGCTCGCGACCTTGAAGCCCGAGTCGCTGGAGGTCGTGGACGAGTCCGCAGCGCACGCCGGCCACGCGGGCGCGCGCTCCGGCGGCGGTCACTACCGGCTCGTCATCGTCGCGCGGGCTTTCGAGGGCAAATCCGCCCAGCTGCGCCACCGCATGGTGTACGAGGCGCTCGGGCCGATGATGAAAAAAGAGATCCACGCACTCGCCATCAGGGCCTACGCGCCCGGCGAGATCTGAACCTGTCAACCGCAAAGGAATTCCGATGAAACTGATTCGATACACCCTGATGGCATCCGGACTCGCCCTCGCCGCTGCCGCTCACGCGCAGAGCGGTGCCGTAGCGAAAGTGAACGGTGTGACGATCCCGCAGTCGCGGGTCGACTTCTTCATTAAAGCAATGGCCGCCCAGGGCCGGCCGGACACCCCGGAATTGCGCGACGAGATTAAGCGGGAGCTTATCAACCGTGAGGTCGCGGTGCAGGAAGCGGTCAAGAAGGGCCTCCACAAAAAGCCGGAGGTCGCCACGCAGATCGACGTGCAGCGCCAGGCGATCCTGGTCCAAGCCTACCTTCAGGATTACATTCAGTCCCACCCCATCAACGACGACGAGGTCAGAAAGGAATACGAGCGCGTCAAGGAATCGGCGGGCGCCCGGGAGTACAAGGTCCGCCACATCCTGGTCGAGACCGAGGACGAAGGGAAGCAGTTGATCGCGCAGATCAGGAAAGGCGGCAGCTTCGAGAAGCTCGCGGGCGAGAAGTCCAAGGACCAGGGCTCCAAGGACCGCGGCGGCGACCTCGACTGGGCGACTCCGGCGCGCTACGTTCCGGAGTTCGGGGAGGCCATCACCAAGCTGAAGAAGGGCCAGATGACCGACGCGCCGGTGAAGAGCCAGTTCGGCTGGCACGTGATCCGGGTCGACGACGAGCGCCCCGCCAAGTTTCCGTCCTTCGAGGAAGTGAAGCCCCAGATCGAGCAGCAGCTACGCCAGCAGACCGTCAACAAGGTATTCACCGACCTGCGCGCCAAGGCCAAGGTCGAGTGACACGCAGTACGTCATTCCCGCGGAGGCGGGAATCCATTACGTCGTTTTCCACTACCCCTCGTTTCCTGGACCCCCGCCTCCGCGGGGGAGACGCTTGCTGAGTTGCCCGGGGTCCGGCACTAGCCGCACCATTTCCTCGCGTTTCTGAACATCTTGAGCCAGGGCCCGTCCTCGCCCCAGTCGGAGGGGTGCCAGGAGTTCTGCACGGCGCGGAACACGCGCTCGGGATGGGGCATGAGGACGGTGAAGCGCCCGTCGGGCGTGGTGAGACCGGTGATGCCGCCAGGCGAGCCGTTCGGATTGTACGGATAGGACTCGGTCGGCGCGCCCCGGTTGTCCACGAAGCGCAGCGCCACCAGCGGCTGCGCCGCCGCGCGCGCCGCCGCGTCCCGGAATTCCGCGTAACCCTCGCCGTGCGCGACCGCGATCGGCATGCGGCTGCCCGCCATGCCGTCGAAGAAGAGCGCCGGCGAGCGCAGCACTTCCAGCATCACGGAGCGCGCCTCGAACTGCTCCGAGCGGTTGCGCACGAAATGCGGCCACGCTTCCGCCCCCGGGATCAGCTCGTGCAGGTTCGCCATCATCTGGCAGCCGTTGCACACGCCGAGCGCGAAGGTGTCGGCGCGCCTGAAGAACGCCTCGAAATCGGCGCGCGCGCGGGCGTTGAACAGGATCGATTTCGCCCATCCCTCGCCCGCGCCCAGCACATCGCCATAGGAAAAGCCGCCGCACGCGGCGAACCCGCGATAGTCCTTCAGGCTCGCGCGGCCGGAAATGATGTCGCTCATGTGCACGTCGACCGCCGTGAACCCCGCGCGGTCGAACGCGGCGGCCATCTCGACGTGCCCGTTCACGCCCTGCTCGCGCAGGATGGCGATGCGCGGCCGGACGCCGCGGCTCACGTACGGCGCCGCGATGTTTTCCGCGGGATCGAAAGTCAGCGCAGAATGCAGCCCGGGGTCGCCTTCGTCGAGGAGCCGCTCGTATTCCTGCCGCGCACACTCGGGATCGTCGCGCAGCCTCTGCAGGTTGAACGTCGTCTCGGACCAGGCGCGCCGCAGGTCAACCAGCGTCTCGTCGAGGAGCGTCTCGCCGCCAGCCGTAATGCGCAGCCTGCGCGCGGTGCTGATGCCTCCTATCGCGTGGCAGAGCGCTCCGAGGCCTCCGCCCACCAGGACCTGCTTCACGGCCGCGACATCGCCCGCCCGCACCTGCAGCACCGCGCCCAGCTCCTCGTTGAAGAGAAGCTCGGCCGCGCGGCCGCGGCCCGGAACGCCGCCGAGCTCGAGCGCAACGCCCGCCCGGCCGGCGAACATCATCTCGCATACCGTGGCGAAGAGGCCGCCGTCGGAGCGATCGTGGTAGGCGAGTATCCTGCCGTCCCGATTGAGCTGCTGGACCGCGCCGAAAAACGCCCTCAGCCGCTCCGCGTCCACGTCCGGCGCCGCGTTCCCCGTCTCGCCGTAGACCTGCGCGAGCGCCGAGCCGCCCATGCGGCAGAGCCCGGCTCCGAGGTCCACCAGCAGCAGAACGCTGTCCCCGCAGTCGGTTCGCAGCTGAGGCGTAAGCGTGCGGCGCACGTCGGCGACCGGCGCGAATGCGGACACGATGAGGGAAAGCGGCGCGGTCACTTCCTTGCGCGCGCCGTTGTCTTCCCACGTCGTCTTCATGGACAGGCTGTCCTTGCCGACGGGGATGCTCACCCCGAGCCGCGGGCAGAGCTCCAGCGCGACGGCGCGCACGGTGTCGAACAGCGCGGCGTCCTCGCCCGGGTGTCCGGCGGCAGCCATCCAGTTCGCGGAAAGCTTGACATCGCTCACGTCTGAAATGGGCGCCGCCGCGATGTTGGTGAGCGCCTCGGCGACCGCCATGCGGCCCGAGGCTTCCGGACTGACCAGGGCAAGCTGCGTGCGCTCACCCATCGCAAATGCCTCTCCGCGGTAGGTGTCGAAGCCCATCAGCGTCACCGCCACGTCCGCCACCGGCACCTGCCACGGCCCTAACATCTGGTCGCGCGCAGTGAGCCCGCCCACGGTGCGGTCGCCGATGGTGATGAGAAAGCTCTTGTCGGCGACCGCGGGCAGCCGCAGCACCCGGTAGGCTGCCTCGCGCAGATCGATGCCCTGCGTCTCGAGCGGGGGCAGCTCGCGCCGCCGGTGCGCCACTTCGCGCGTCATCCGGGGCGGTTTGCCGAGAAGCACCGCAAGCTCCATGTCCACCGGGCGGTTGCCGAACAGGGGGTCCGCTACGACGAGCTGCCCGTCCGCGCTCGCCTCCCCGATCACCGCGAGCGGGCAGCGCTCGCGCTCGCAAATGGCGCGGAAGCGCTCGAGGTCCGGCGGGGCTATCGCCAGCACGTAGCGCTCCTGCGCCTCGTTGCACCAGATCTGGAGCGGCGACATCCCGGGCTCGCCATTCGGGATCTTGCGCAGATCGAAGCGCCCGCCGCGCCGCGCGGAATGCACCAGCTCGGGCAGCGCGTTGGAAAGGCCGCCCGCGCCCACGTCGTGTATCGACCGGATCGGATTGGCCTCACCCAGCGCCCAGCAGCGGTCGATGACCTCCTGCGCGCGCCGCTGGATTTCGGCGTTGCCCCGCTGCACCGAGTCGAAATCAAGGTCCTCCAGGTTGGCGCCGGTGCCCATGCTGGAGGCCGCGCCCCCGCCGAGCCCGATCCGCATGCCGGGGCCGCCGAGCTGTATCAGGACCGCTCCCGGGCCGAGCTCGCGCTTGTGCGCGTGGCGCGCCGCGAGATTGCCGACGCCGCCGGCAATCATGATCGGCTTGTGATAGCCCCGCACCTCGCCCGCTACGCGCTGCTCCAGGGTGCGGAAGTAGCCGGCCAGATTGGGCCGGCCGAACTCGTTGTTGAAGGACGCCGCGCCGATCGGGCCCTCGAGCATGATCTGCAATGCGGATGCGATGCGCCGCGGACGGCCTATGCCGCCGTCTTTCTCCCAGGGCTGGATGAAATCCGGGATGTGGAGATTGGACACGCTGAACCCGGCGAGCCCGGCCTTGGGCTTGGCGCCGCACCCGGTTGCGCCTTCGTCGCGGATCTCGCCTCCGGCCCCGGTCGCTGCGCCGGGAAAGGGGGAGATCGCCGTGGGATGGTTGTGCGTCTCCACTTTCATCACGGTGTGCGTGAGCTCCTGCGTCGCGCGATAGGCGCCGTCCTCGCGGGGGTAGAAGCGTCCGACGGCTGCGCCCTCCATCACGGCGGCGTTGTCCGCGTAGGCGACCACAGTGCCGCGGGGATTTTCCGCGTGCGTGGTCCGGATCATGCCGAAGAGCGTCTCGGATTCGCGCCTGCCGTCGATCACCCATTGCGCATTGAAGATCTTGTGCCGGCAATGTTCCGAGTTCGCCTGCGCGAACATCATCAGCTCGACGTCGGTCGGATTGCGGGCTACGCGCCTGAAATGTCCGGCGAGGTACTCGATCTCGTCCTGCGATAACGCGAGCCCCATCTCCAGGTTCGCCCGCTCGAGCGCCGCAATTCCTCCGCCCAGGACATCCACTGTCGCGAGCGGCTCCGGCGCGAAGCGCTCGAACAAGCGGTCGGCGTCCTCGAGGGAGCCGAGCACCGTCTCCGTCATCCGGTCGTGGATCAGAGGCGCGAGCGCCGCCCGTTCACTCGCGGAAAGCGGCTCCCCGCCCCGCGTCGCGATGTGGTATGCCACCCCGCGCTCGATGCGGCGAACCGCCTCGAGCCCGCAGTGATGCGCGATATCGGTCGCCTTGGACGACCACGGGGAAATCGTGCCCAGGCGCGGCACGACCAGCATGAGCTCGCCACTCGCCGCGGTCGTCGCGTCGGCCGGGCCATAGGCCAGGATACGATCGAGGCGCCTCGCCTCCGCATCCGACAATGCGCGCGCGAGCTCCACGAAATGACGGTATTCCGCGTGAACCGCGGTGACGCGCGAGACGGAGGAGTGGACGGAGCTGAGCAGCCTGCTTGTACGGAAGGCCGAGAGGGCGTTTCGTCCCCTCAGCCTCAGGATCTGCGACATGTGACGGAGCCGAAGTCGCTAAAAAAGCATTCTACACGAAAGGGCGCTGCGCCGCAGCGAGCGCCGGATCTTTCACGTTAGAATGCATGCACTTATGACGGTCCAGTGGGTCCACAACGCTCCCATTTATCGCACTGCGGACGTGCGCGCCATCGAGGCTGCGGCCGCGGCGGCGCCCTCGCCTCCGCAACTCATGGAGCGAGCGGGACTCGCGGCGGCGGAAGTCGCCCGCGACGTATCGGGTGGTGCCGGCAAGCCGGTCCTGGTGCTGGCAGGGCCAGGCAACAATGGCGGCGACGCCTTCGTCGTTGCCCGCTGCCTCAAGCAATGGTACTTCAACGTGTCCGTGGTGTTTGCCGGCGATGAAGGGAGACTTTCGGCGGAGGCCTCGGCGGCGCTGCAGGCGTGGCGTGCGGCCGGCGGTGCGGTCGCGGAAGCCCTGCCCGGAATGCAGGATTGGGGTCTGGTGATCGACGGCATCTTCGGCATCGGGCTCGAGCGCGAGGTGACCGGCCGTCATGCCGAGTGGATCGAGGCGGTCAACCGCCTCCACTCGCCGGTCCTCGCCCTGGACGTGCCGAGCGGGCTCCAGTCCGATACCGGGCGCGTCATGGGCTGCGCGATACGCGCGACCCATACCGTCACGTTTATCGCGCTGAAGCCCGGACTCGTCACGCTCGACGGGCCCGACCATTGCGGCGACGTCCACGTGCGCGCCCTCGGGCTCGACACGCAGAAGCTGCGCGCGGCGCAGGGATTCGTGCTCGGGCACGAGGTCTTGAAGGAGGTTCTCCCGCCGCGCGCCCGCAACAGCCACAAGGGCGATTTCGGGAGCGTCGGCATCCTCGGCGGCGACCACGGGATGGTCGGCGCAGCTCTGCTCGCGGGGCGCGCGGCACTGAGGCTGGGATGCGGGCGGGTCTACGTGGGGTTGCTCGCGCGCGATGCGCACACCGTGGACCCGGACCAGCCGGAGCTCATGCTGCGGACCGCGGATGAAGTGCTGAAGCTCGGGCATCTCACCTGCCTCGCCGTCGGTCCCGGGCTGGGCCAGATGCCCGATGCCGCTTTCTATCTCGGCGCCGCGCTCGAGTCGCCGCTCCCGCTCGTGCTCGACGCCGATGCGCTCAATCTCGTCGCCGCCGACACCCCGCTCGCCGAAACCCTGCGCAAGCGCCCAGTGCCGTCGTTGCTTACGCCTCATCCCGCGGAGGCGGCGCGGCTCCTGGGCTCCTCCACCCGCGAAGTCCAGGACGATCGCGTAAGCGCCGCGACAGCGCTCGCCGCGCGGTTCAATGCGCTGGTGGTCCTGAAGGGCGCCGGCAGCGTCTGCGCGGCACCGGACGGGACCTGGCACATCAACACCAGCGGCAACCCCGGCATGGCGAGCGCCGGCATGGGAGACGTGCTGACCGGCATCATCGCCGCGCTGCTCGCGCAGGGCGCCGATCCGAAAACCGCCCTTCTCGCGGGCGTCCACCTGCACGGCGCCGCAGCGGATCGCGCCGTTGCCGGCGGTGCGGGCCCAGTCGGGCTTACCGCGAGCGAAACAATCGACGCCGCGCGCGCGTTGCTGAACAGCCGCTAGCGCGTCCCTTCGACGGGGCTCAGGTCAGGCTTCCACGATCTGCTTCTTCATCCGCCTTCGGCCTGAGGGTAACGCTGGACAGCCCTCTGCCGCCTTTCTCGAGCGCGAAGATTTCCTGCGCAGAAAGCGCGGGGCTCACGTAACTGCCCTGAATGCGCTCGCAGCCGAGCGTCGACAGCGCGAGCGCGGTCGAGCCGTCCTCCACGCCTTCGGCCGTCACGGTGAGCCCGAGGTCGCGCGCGAGGCGGACCAGCGAGCGCGCGATTTTCTCGTGCACCGGCGCCCGCCGCATGTCGCTCACGAACGCGGCTGCGAGCCGCAACTCGTCGAGCGGCAGTTCCGCCAGATTGCTGAGCGAGGACGAGCCGGTGCCGAAGCCGTCGATAGCAAGGCGCACCCCATGTCCCTTCAGCCGCCCGAGCGCTTCCTTCACCGGCTCGAGGCCGCCTGCAAGCGCCGTTTCGTGGATCTCGACCACCACCCTCCTGGGCGGAACGTCCCAGGTGCGGAGCGCGCGGCCGAGGAAATCCGGAAAATCCGACTGGAGGAGCCCGCTCGCCGCGATCTTCAGGCTGAGCGGGACCTGGAGCCCGGCGCGTGCGATCCCGGCGCACTCACGCAGCCCATTGTTGAACATCCACCAGGACAGCTCGCGGGTCACGCCCGCGGCTTCGGCCGCCTCCATCGCCCGCGCCTCCGGCACTTCGCCCAGCTCAGCGTCGGTCCAGCGCAGCAAACCCTCCAGCCCGGAGATCCGGCCGGAGCGGAGATCGAGCTGCGGCTCGAACGCAAGTCGCAGCGTGGCATCCTCGAGCGCGCGACGCATCCGCGTCGCGTAGCGCATTTTCTCCTCCTCGCTCTCGCCGTGCGCTGGATCGTAGAGGACGACGCGCTCGCCACCCTTGCGCGCGGCGCGCACCGCGAGCTTGCCGTTGCGCACGAGCGTCTGCGGGTCCGCGCCGTGCTCCGGAAACATCGCAATGCCGATCAGCGCGTCGGAGCCAAACGCGCGGTCGCCGATTGCGATCGGCGCTTCGAGCGCGCCGAGGATCTTGTTCGCGGCGAGTATCGCCACGCCCTCGCCGCCAATGCGCGGCAGCAGGCACGCGAGCTGGTCGCGGCTCACGCGGCCCAGCTGGTCCTGCTTGCGCAGCACCCCTTCGCGCATGCGGCGCGTCACGCGCAGCATGAACGCTTCGCCCCTCTGCAATCCGAGCAGGCGGTCCACCTGCTCGACTTGCTCGACCTGGATCAGGAGCAGCGCGAGCTGCTTGTCCTCCCGCTGGTGGGCCTCGATCGTCGTGCGGAGGATCTCCATGAACGCAGCATACTCGGGTGTCGGCAGCGTTCGCACCACGCCGCCGCCTTCCTGGCTACGCGTGGAGAGCGAAGCCAGCAGCGCGAGCTGCAGGAACACGAAGCGCTGCACCGCGAATATGCTTTCCGCGCAGCGCTCCGCGTCTCCGCCATACAGCCGGAACGCGCCGCGGGTCATGGCGCCCTGGAAGCGCAGGCAATCGCGCCGCATGCGCTCGATCGGCTCGCCTTCGGCGTCGAGCGCCCATTCGCGGAGCGCCCCGTACACCGGCTGGACATCGGCGCCGCCCGAGGACTCCACGAGCGCAAACGCGGGGGCAAGCGCGCCCGCAGCCGGCACGAACAGGTCGGGGGCGCGATCGCGCACCTGGCCGAAAACCGACGCGACCCGCGCCAGGGTCTTCACGTCGGCGCCGAACTCCTCCGCCAGGCGCGCAACGAGGGCGTCGAGGCCGCTGCCCGGTTGCTCCTCCGTGCCCGCGGCGGCGGGGTCCGGGGCGCCCGCCCCGCCGTCAGAGGAAGAACTCGGCGGCATCGATCGCAACGCTGCCCTTCTCGAGGGTGCGCTTGATGCGGTACGGCAGGTCCGGCCCCGCCTTCGGCTCCTTCACGAGGTCGAGGATCTTCTGCGGCCGGATCGGGTTCCCCTTGCGATCGAGCACCAGCATGACCCGCGGCTGCAGCCTTCGCACCAGGTTCTGCGCGATCACGATCCCGACCTCGCCCGTGTTCATCTCGACGGTGGCGCCCACCGGATAGATGCCGATGCACTGGATAATCTGCTGGACCAGAGCGCCATCGAACTGCGTGTCGCGCCAGTCGTAGATCTTGGAGAGCGCGTTCGAGGGCGAGAGCGCCTCGGCGTAGGGACGCTGGCGCGTCAGCGCGTCGAAGCAATCGACGAGCCCGGCGATGGACCCGAAGAGTCCGATCTCCGGGCCGCGCAGCCCCGCGGGATAGCCGCTGCCGTCGTAGCGCTCGTGGTGCAGCGCCGCCAGCGCGGGCAGCTCGCGAGGCAGCCCCGTCGTCTCCTTCAGGATCGCGACCGATTCCTCGACATGGGAACGGCAGAGCTTCTGCTCCTCCTCAGTCAACTGGTCCTTTTTCTCCAGCAATCCGGCGGGCAGGCGCACCTTCCCGACGTCCTGCAGGAGGCCCAGCATCCCGAGGAGATCGAGCTGCTCGCGCGGCAGCTGCAGGTAGCGGCCGAACGTGATCATGTAGATGGAGACCCCAAGCGCGCGGTCGAGCGTGAGGTCGCTCTTCTCCTTTAGCTTGGAGAGCAGCAGCATGGCGTCGGGATTGCGCACGACGCTGTCGGTCATGCTCGTGACGGCTTCGCGCACGCGCGGCGCATCGATCACCTTGCCGACCCTGATCGTGCTGAACACGTCCTTCAACACGACCTCGGTCCTGGCCTGCGCCGTGCGCGCGGCCGGCAGCTCTTTGTCGACGCTTACTTTTTCCTCGTAGGCAACCCTGCGCGTGATGGTCTCGAGGACGCTGTCGGGCTTCGGCTTGGTGCCGGGCGGGACCGTCTTCGGCGGGAAACGATCCGGCTCCGGGGCTTTGTCCTGATCGACGTAGACCTTCCTGCAGTATTTCTTCAGCATCGCGAGCTGCTCTTCGTCCTCGAGCACGAACCCCTGGAACTTGAACGGCGTGTCCGTCCACGGCCGGTCGAGCTCGAAGACGTACATGCCGAACTGGAGCTGCTCAACGGGGACTTCTTTCTTCATGGCGGCGGAGCCGGTTCTTCCTGAGGCTCGTTCCGAGGCCAAAAACGAATAATTTTCCGTCCTGCGGGCCCGGCGCGCAAGCGGCGCCGGCGCTGCGCAAGGCGGCGTCAGAACTCGAAGACGTGGTTGTTCTGCAGCGGGCGCGGCCGCCGGTCCCCGGGAAGCTCCTCGATCTCCTGCATCGTCAGCTCGATTTCGCTCGGCTTGAGATGCGTGATATAGATCTCGGCCGGGCGCTTGAGCTTCGCCAGCTCCTCGGCAAGCATGGACGGGCACAGGTGGAGGGCGAGCTTGGCGAGCTCGCGGTCCTTGTCGGAAAACGCGGTCTCGATGATGAGATACTTGAGGTTCGCGATGCGGTTCACCACCTCCCACAGCGCGTCGTTCGGGCCGGTGTCGCCGGTGAATACCAGGCTCCCCTTCCCGCTGTCGAGCTGGTAGCCGACGGCGGGGACGGTGTGGACCGCCGGCAGCACGGTGATTCTCCGGCCATCGAGTGCGATCACCTTCCCGACCGCGACCTCCTGGTAGCGCAGGAACGGCTGCTCGGGCGTCGGAATCACGGTGAAATCCGGCCAGATATCCCAGTTGAAGAGGTTCTTCTTCAGGATCTCGATCGTGGGGCCGGTCGCGTACACCGTGACCGGCTTGGGCCGCAACGCGCCCACCGAGTCGAGGAAGAACGCGATCGAGTTGACGTGGTCGAGATGGGAGTGGGTGACGAAGATGTGGTCGATCAGCGTCAGCTCGGCGAGCGAGAGATCGCCGACCCCGGTCCCGGCGTCGATCAGGACGTCGTGATCGACCAGGAACGACGTCGTCCGGTTCTGCCGCCCGCCGATGCTGCCCGAGCAACCAAGCACGCGCAGGCGCATCGGCTAGCCCTTCAACCGCCAGCGCCCGGCCGCGATGTCGTCCGACTCGCGCGCCTCCACCCAGCGCGCACCGCCGCCGGTTTCCTCCTTCTTCCAGAACGGAGCCCGCGTCTTCAGATAGTCCATGATGAATTCGCAGGCGGCGAAAGCGTCGCCGCGATGCGCGCTGGCGACCACTACAAGGACGATCTGGTCGGCGGGGTTGAGCCTTCCCACGCGATGGATCACCAGCGTATCGAGAACGTTCCAGCGCGCCTGCGCCTGCGACACGATTTCCTCGATGGCTTTCTCGGTCATTCCGGGATAGTGCTCGAGCGTCATCCCGGCGACCGCGCTGCCCTCGTTGACGTCACGCACCACGCCGATGAAGGTCGCCACCGCCCCGATCGCAGACCTCCCGCGCCGCAGCGCGGCGATCTCGGCGCTCACGTCAAAATCCGCTGACTGTATCCGGACCGTCACTGCCCACCCTTCCCCCGTCGCCCGTCACCCGCCGGTGACCGGCGGAAAAAATGCGACCTCGTCCCCGTCGGCGACCGGCGTATCACCGTGGGCCACCGCTTGATTGACCGCGGCGCGCACCGGGCGGTTCGGCGCGAGCGCCTGCTCCCACTCGCCGCCCCGCGCCACCAGCAGCGCCCGCACGCCTTCGACGTCGCGCACGGCGGCAGGCAGCAGTATGCGCTCGGAACCGGTGCCCAGCGTCTCGCGCAGCCGTGCAAAGTAAAGCACTGTAATCACGCGGATATTATCCACTGACGCTGCCACAATACCAAGCCTATTCCGTCACCCCCGGCTGCACGAAATTGCCAATTCCTAGTGAATGCCGACATGGCGCAAAACAAACGCGGCGATGCCCGGCGCATCATCAAGATCGAACTGCGGCAGCCGGGTGTTGACCCGGTGGTCGCTGGCGATCGCAACGATGTTGCGATCCTGGGGATGGAGCAGCGGCTCGCCGGTCGCGGCGCGGTAGACCTCGAGCTTCGGCACGCGTTCGCGCTTGAAGCCTTCGATCAGCACGAGGTCGCACGGCGACAGCCGCTCGAGCAGCTCCGCGAAGCCGGGCTCCGGTGCGCCGCGCAGCTCGTGCACCAGCGCCCACCGCCGCGAGGAACTCACCAGCACCTCGGTGCAGCCGGCATGGCGATGGCGGTAGGAATCCTTGCCCGGCTGGTCGACGTCGAAACTGTGATGGGCGTGCTTGATGAGCGAGACCTTGAGGTTGCGCGCGACGAAAAGCGGGATCAGCTTCTCGATCAGCGTCGTCTTGCCGCTGCCCGACCATCCCGCGAAGCCGAATATCTTCAAGTATGGTTTCCCGCGACCCGTGTCCGGCGTCGTGCCCGCAGATTCTAGCAGCGCCCCGTCACCACCCGCCCGTCACCGTCCTGCGGCGCCCAGCCGGTCGAGCGACACCGCCTTGATCAGCGCGAAAACGTCCAGTCCTGGGCGCAGTGCGAGCTGCTCCGCCGCGCGCGCCGTGATGCGGGATCGCACGAGCGTCGTTCCCACCGTGATCGACACGTCGACGATGCCGTTGCGCGCGGCGCCCACGTCCCGGATCGTCCCCGGGAGGACGTTCTGGATGCTGATATGGTCCGGCGCTTCGAGCGCGACCGAGACGTCCCGCGCGCGAATGCGCACGCGCACGTGCTCCCCGACCAGAGCGTCGAGGTTGGTGGCCGTCAGAGTGCCACCGTCGAAGCGCAGGGTCGCGAGGTCCCATTGCATGTCCTGCGCGGTCACCGTTGCGTCGATCACCGCGCCGCCTTCGAAGGCGCCGGCGCCCGCCCGCAGGTCCGGACGGCCCATCACCTCTTCCACGCCGCCTGCCGCGATCACCTTGCCGGCGGCCATCAGCACCACGGTGTCGGCGAGCCGCACCACCTCCTCCACGGCGTGGCTCACGTAGATGACCGGGATCCGGATCTCATCGCGCATGAGCTCGATGTAGCGCAGGACCTCCTCCTTGCGCGCAGCGTCGAGTGATGCGAGCGGCTCGTCGAGGAGCAGCGCGCGCGGGCGCGCGAGCAATGCCCGCCCCAGGGCAACGCGCTGCCGCTCCCCGCCGGACAGATCCCGCGGGCGCCGGTGCAGGATGTCGCGCAAGCCCAGCAGCTCGACGACATGCTCGAGGCCGCCGCCCGCCTCCCGTCCCCGGCGGAACATCCGCGAAAACGCAAGGTTCTGGCGCACCGTGAGGTGGGGAAACAGCCGTCCTTCCTGGAACACGTATCCGAAGCGGCGCTTCCACGCGGGAACGTGTATGCCGCGCGCGGCGTCAAACAGCGTCTCTCCGTCCAGTTCGATGTGGCCGCCGCGGGGACGCAGCAGCCCCGCGATCGCGTTGACGAGCGTCGTCTTGCCCGCGCCCGAGCGCCCGAAGAGCGCCGTGACGCCCCCGTCGCACGCGAACCGCGCGTCGAGATGAAACCCCCCGAGATCGTGCTCAACGGCTACCGAGAGCGTCATATCCGAGCCCGCGCCGGGTGGCGCGCCGCACCAGTGCCTCCGAGAACAGCAACGCCGCGAGCGACAGGATGATCGAGATCACGCACAGCCGCAGTGCGGCGGCGTCACCGCCGGGCACCTGGGTCAGGGCATAGATCGCGAGCGGCAGCGTCTGCGTCTCGCCGGGAATATTGGACACGAACGTGATCGTCGCGCCGAACTCCCCGAGGCTGCGCGCGAAGGAAAGCAGCACGCCCGTGACGATTCCCGGCAGCGCGAGCGGCAGCGTGACCGTAAGAAATATGCCGGCACGGCCTGCCCCGAGGGTCGCGGCGGCGGCCTCGAGCTTCGGGTCTATGGCTTCGATCGAGAGGCGCATCGCGCGCACCATCAACGGAAACCCCATGACGGCGCACGCAATCGCCGCCCCGCTCCAGCGGAATGCAACCACGATGCCAAACCAGCCCTCCAGCCAGGCGCCCACCGGGCCGCTGCGCCCGAGCAGCAGCAGCAGGAAATAGCCGACCACCACCGGCGGCAGCACCAGCGGCAGGTGCACGACCGCGTCGAGAAGGCTCTTCCCGGGAAAGTCGTGGCGCGCGAGCAGGTGCGCGATGCCGAGTGCAAAGGGCAGGCTTGCCACCACGCTCCACAGCGCGACCTTGAGGCTCAGCAGGATGATGTCGAACTCGAGGGACGTTGGAAGCGGCACGCTCAGCTCCGCGGCCCGAAGCCGTGCCGCTGCCACACCGCCCGCGCGGCGTGGGAACGCAGGTAGCGCAGGTAGTCGCTGGCAAGCTTCGACCGGCTGGTGGCGACGACAGCCGCGGGATACACGATTTCCGGGTGCAGCGTCCGGGAGAACTCGCCGACAATGCGCACTCTGCGCTCGGCGAGCGCGTCGGTGCGATACACGATGCCGAAGGGTGTTTCCGCCCGAGCCACGAGCGCCAGCGCCGCGCGCACGTTCTCGGCCCGCGCGACCTTGGGCGCGACCTCGGCCCATACGCCGAGGGCCTCGAGCGCCGCACGCCCGTACTTGCCCGCAGGCACGCTGTCGGGGTCGGCCATCGCGAGGCGCCTGTCCCCGAGCAGGGAAGCAAGCGGGAATCCGCGAGCGATTGTCAGCTGGGCCTGGCTGTCCGCCGGAGCGATCAGAACCAGGCGGTTGGATAGCAGGTTCACGCGGGTCTCGATCCGGATCAGTCCGCGCTTCGTCAGGTAGTCCATCCAGTCGGTGTCGGCCGAGATGAAGAGATCGGCGGGGGCCCCTTTCTCGATCTGGCGCGCGAGCATCGGGCTGCCCGCGTACGATATCGCGGCGCGTCCCCTGCCCTGCCGCTCGTATTCCTTCGCCAGCTCATCCAGCGCGTCGCGCAGGCTGGCGGCCGCGAAGATCGTCACGTCGGCGCGCGCCTGCGCCGACACGGATGGCGCCGGCAGGGTGAGGGCAAGTGCAAGACAGGCCAGGATCGGCGCGCGCCGCATGCGTTCCCAATCGCTATATATATTTGAATATAACGCAAGCCGACTCGCTGCCTCAACCCTGCACGATCCGGGGAAGCTAGCGGGCGCCGCGCGCGACCGCGTGCCGCCTGAGGTGCCGCGAGAAGGCCTGCAGATCCTTCACGATCGCCGCCGAGGCCTTGTTTTCCATCGCGCGGAAGCGGCGGATGAGCTCCCTGCCGAACGGCGTCACGCGGGCCCCGCCCCCACTCTTGCCGCCGGTGGCCGTCAGAACGACCGGCTGGCTGAAGCTTTCATTGAGCGCGTCCACGAGCTGCCAGGCGCGCCGGTACGACATGCCCATGACCCGGGCCGCGGCCGATATCGAGCCCGTGGCGTCGATGGCGGCCACGAGCCGGGCCTTGCCGGGGCCCATCGCCGGGTGCTTTTCAGCCAGGATGCGGAGCGTGAGACCCGGGTAGCGCGCCATGCGCGCATTCTACCCACGCTTCAGCGCCGCCCTCCAGAAAGCACCGCGCCCGGAATGCAGACCCGCCGTTCGATGCCCTCACCGACCGACACCCGCACGACTGCCACATCCACGCCGTAGATCTCCCGCAGGCTCTCTGGAGTGATGGTGGCGGCGGGCTCGCCCAGCCGGGCGAGGCGCCCGTCGTGCAGCATGGCGACGCGGTCCGCGCAGATGAACGCGTGATCGGGATCGTGGGTCGAGAGCAGCACGCCGATGCCGGAACGCGCCAGCGCCTGGATGTGCTGGAGCACCTGCACCTGGTTCCCGAAATCCAGGTTCGCAGTGGGCTCGTCCATGACCACGACGAGCGCCTCCTGCGCGAGCGCGCGCGCGATCAGCGTGAGCTGGCGCTCCCCGCCCGAGATGCGCGTGTAGATGGAATCGGCGAGCCGCTCGATCTGCATGCGCGCGATCGCGGCGCGTGCGGCTTCGCGGTCGCGGCGCGAGGGCGACGCGAACACCCCCAGGTGCGCAGTGCGCCCCATCAGCACCACTTCCTCCACGGTGAAGGGGAAGAAGGCGGCGTGCGCCTGCGGGACGTAGCTCACCAGCCGCGCGATTTCCGCGCGCGCCCGTTCCTTCAGGTCCGTTTCGTCGATCCGCACCTCGCCGCCCTGCGCCGGCAGCAGTCCCAGCAGCGTCTTGAAGAGCGTGGTCTTGCCGCTGCCGTTGGGGCCGAGCAGGCACAGCACCTCCCCCGCCGTCACGGAGAGCGACACGTCGCGGCCCACGTGCCGGGTGCCGTAGCCGAAGTCGAGATGTCGAGCCTCGAGCTTCATTGCCAGCCCCTGCGGGCGGTTGCCAGCTGCCACAGGAAGAGCGGCGTGCCGACGAACGCCGTCAATACGCCGAGCGGGATTTCGATGCGCGCGACCGTGCGTGCCAGCGTGTCGACGCCGAGCAGGAACCCCGCCCCCAGCAGGATCGATGTCGGCAGCAGGCGCGCAAAGTCCGGGCCGACCAGCAGGCGCGCGAAATGGGGGATGACGAGCCCGATCCAGCCGATGACACCGGAGATCGCAACCGAGGCGGAGGTCATGAGCGTCGCAGCCCCGATCACGGCAAGCCGGATGCGGCCCGTTTCCACCCCGAGGGCGCGCGCTTCCTCGTCGTCGAGCGAAAGTAGGTTGATGCGCCAGCGCAGCAGCCACATCGGGACGAGCCCGAGGAGCATGAGCGGCAGCGTGGACCACACGTCCTCCGGACTGGCGGAGGCGAGGCTGCCGAGCAGCCAGAAGGTGATCGCCGGCAGCTGGTTGTAGGGGTCGGCCAGGTATTTCATCAGCGCGACGCACGCCCCGAGCAGCGACCCCACGACCACTCCCGCCAGCACGAGGACCAGCAGGGGATCGTGGCCCCGCACGGCGTTTGCGGTGACGTAGACCAGCCCGACTGCCGCCAGCCCGAACGCGAACGCGAGGCTCTGGATCATGATCACGTTGAGCGACAGGAAGATGCCGAGCACCGCGCCCACCGCTGCCCCCGCAGACACGCCGAGGATATCGGGCGACACCAGCGGATTGCGGAACATGTTCTGGTAGGCCGCTCCTGCCGCCGCCAGCGCCGCGCCGACGAGGAGCGCCGCCGCGACGCGCGGTCCGCGGATCCTCAGGACGACGGTCTCGATGGTCGGGTCGAGCCCGTGCTCCGCACCGGTCAGCTTCGCCCAAACTATGCCTGCCAGGTCGCTCGCCGAAACCGGGAAGCGACCGACCGCGAACGCGACGATCACGAGCGCCACGAGCACGGCGCAGGCTCCCAGCACCGATGCCGAAATGCGCGTGGAAGTCATCCCGGCGGCGCGGTTCGCAGCAGCTGGTCGAGTTGCGCCTCGCTCGGCGCCTGGTGGTAGCAGCGGGTGTAGAAGTCGCGCACGATCGGCCGCAGCTCCTCGGGGAAAGCTCGAGGATACAGGATGCCCGCGAGCCAGCGCAGCCCGATCAGCCGGTTGATCGAGGGCGGAAAGTCGATCCAGCCGAACGGCACGCTGGGCGCGAGATGGAAGCGCCCCTTCCTGATCGCGGGAACGCCGCGCCACAGCGGGTGGGCGCCCGCCATCGCGTAAAAGTTCGGATCGATGGTAATGACGTAATCGGGGTTCCAGCGCAGGACCTGCTCGATCGACACCTGCACCAGGCCGCCGCGTCCCAGTTCCCCGGCGACGTTGATCGCTCCCAGCTGCTCGATGCTCTCTGTGTTGATCGAGCCGGCGAGACCGGTGTTAAGCCCTTGCGGGCCGCGCCCGTAGTAGACCCGCGGGCGCTCCTCCGCCGGAATCTTCGCGACCCGGCGCGCGATATTGGACACAATGTCCTGCGCGTACTTCGAGAGCGCGGTTGCGCGCGCTTCTTCGCCTGCGATCAGCCCCGCCTGGCGGATGGCATCGGCCATGCGATCGAATTCCCCGTCGAGCAGCAGGTAGGGAATGCCGGTCTGCTGCTGGACGCGGTCCGCGAGCGAGGCGTAGGTGGCGTTGATGGTCCCGTAGTCGATGATGACGTCGGGCTTTGCGCGCAAGACCATCTCGACATTGGCGGTGTTGCCGCGGCCGGTCAGCCGCCCGAGCGTCGGCAGATCGGCATAGCGCTGCGCGATAAACGGCCTCTCGGCGGCGCGCCACGCCGAGGTCCAGCCGATGAGCTTGTCGGGTGCGACGGCGAAAACGAGGATGGAAGCGGGCGGGCCCGCCGCGTAGATGTGCTCGACGCGCGCCGGTAAATCGACGCGGCGTCCCGCCCCGTCCGTGAACGACCGGCCGTCCTGTGCCAATAGCTCCGGCGCTTTGAATATCGCCGCAGCGACGGCTGCCAGCCTCAGGAATCGTCTGCGTCCGGCACGCATAGGCGAGACAAGTCGCCGCAGAATTATGCCCCCTCCTGTCCGGCGTTGGGGAAAAACAGCTGCTCGCCGCCGATCTTGAAGCCGGCAATCGCCCGCTGGCCCTCGGGCGACACCACCCAGTCGATGAATGCCTGCCCCATGCCCCTCTTCACGTGCTTGTGCCTCTCGGGATTGACGAGGATGACGCCGTACTGGTTGAACAAGCGCTTGTCGCCTTCGACCAAAATCGCGAGGTCGCCCCGGTTCCTGAACGAGATCCACGTGCCCCGGTCGGCGAGGATGTAGCCGTTCATCGACGAGGCGGTGTTGAGGGCAGGCCCCATCCCCTGCCCGGTGTCGCGGTACCACGGGCCCTTGTCCGCCGCGATGTCGATCCCGGACTGCTTCCACAACGCGAGCTCTGCCATGTGCGTGCCGCTGCGGTCACCGCGCGAGACGAAGGGCGCGGACGCGCTCTTGACCTTGCGCAGCGCCTCCAGGATATCCTTGCCGCCCGCGACTTTCGCCGGGTCCGCTTTCGGTCCGATCAGCACAAAATCGTTGTACATCACGGGCAGGCGCTTCACGCCGTAGCCCTCCGCGATGAACTTCTCCTCCGCCGATCTTGCGTGCACGAATACCACGTCCGCGTCGCCGCGGCGCGCCATGTCCAGCGCCTGGCCCGTGCCGAGGGCGACCACGCGAACCTCGATGCCGGTTTTCTTCCGGAAGACCGGCAGAATGTGCTTGAACAGCCCCGACTGTTCGGTCGAGGTCGTCGAGGCGACCGTGATGAAATTCTGCGCCCGCGCGACCGGGGTCGCGACGAGCGTCAATGCCCCCAGGGCAATGCCGAGCAGCTTTCTGCGCTTCAGTTCCATGGCAGCTCTCCTCTTATGAACGTTTCGGCTTCCGCCGAGGCGGGATTGGTGAAAAACCGGTCAACGGGCGCGCGCTCGACCAGGCGGCCCTGATGGAGAAACAGGATCTCGTCGCCCAGGCGCCTCGCCTGCCCGAGGTTGTGCGTGGTCATGACGATCTTGGTGCCGCCGGCGCGGATCTGGCCGATCAGCGTCTCGATATCGCGCGTCGCGCCAGGGTCGAGGTTCGCCGTGGGCTCGTCGAGGAACAGCACCTCAGGGCCGAGAGCCCAGGCGCGCGCCAGCGCCAGCCGCTGCTGCTCGCCGCCGGACAGAACCCGCGCGGGGCGGTCGGCGATTCCGGAGAGGCCGACGGCTTCGAGCACGTCGCGCGCGCGCAGCCCGCGTTCGCGCCGCGACACGCCGGACAGCTTGAGGCCGTAGGCGATATTGGCAAGCGCGGAGCGGCGCAGCATCACGGGCCGCTGGAACACCATGGCTTGCCGCTGGCGGCCACTGCCCGCGCCGCGCCACGTGATGGCCCCCGAGGTCGGCGCAAGCAGCCCGTGGCACAGCCGCATGAGCACGCTCTTGCCGGCCCCGTTCGGCCCCAGAATGACGGTGCGCGGCCCTTCGGTGATGTCCATCGAAACCCGGTCGATGATCGTCTTGCCATTGACAGCGAACGAAACGCGGTCGAAGACGAGGGGCAGCATGCTCAGCCGTAGCGCCGCTGGGTGGCTTCCTTCACCCAGTACGCCGCCGCGTTGAGCGTGAGGACGAGCGTGATCAGGATGATGCCCAGGCCCAGTGCCAGCGGCAGATCGCCCTTGCTGGTTTCGAGCGCGATCGCGGTGGTCATGACCCGCGTGACGCCGTCGATATTGCCGCCCACGATGATGACCGCGCCCACCTCCGCTGCGGCGCGACCGAAACCTGCGAGCACGATCGTCACCAGCGAAAAGCGCGTGTCCCACAGCAGGGTCAGCGCCGATCTCGCGGGCCCGGCCCCGAGGGACCGCAGTTGCTCGCGGTACTCCAGCCATGCGTCCTCGATCACCTGCCGCGAAAGCGCTGCGACGATTGGCGCAATCAGGATCGTCTGCGCGACGATCATTGCTGCGGGTGTAAACAGGATGCCGAAATGGCCGAGCGGCCCGGCCCGCGACAACATCAGGTAGACGAAGAGACCGACCACCACCGGCGGCAGGCCCATGAGCGCATTCAGGAGCACGATGGATGCGCGGCGCCCCGCGAACCGCCCGACTGCAATCACGGCGCCGAGCGGCAGGCCGATCAGGCTCGCGAACAGCACCGCCGTGAGGCTCACGCGCAGCGACAGCAGCACGATATCCACGACCGCAGCGTCGAACCGGGCGATCATTTGGCTGGCTTCAGCGACCGCCGCTATGATTTCACTCATCGGACGTGTTATGCTTTATTAGACATAATTCATGGCTTAAACCATTCAAGTTTAGCCAAACACCTTAGCATCTAGCTACTTATGCCTAATAATGCATATATGGCAATCGGCCCCGCCGTCCGTTGGCTGGCCGAGGGCAGAGCCATCGATTCGCGTCTGCTCCCGCTGCTACGCGCCGTTGCCAAAACCGGCTCGCTCAACCGGGCCGTGGCAGCGCTGGGACTTTCCTATCGCCACGCGTGGGGTCTCATCGGGAGGATGGAGCGCACGCTGGGCCGGTCGCTGGTCGTGATGAACCGCGGCCGTGGCGCAAGGCTGAGTCCGTTTTCCCTGAAGCTGCTGGAAGCCGACGACACCGCCACCCGGGTTATCGGGCGGGAACTGGCCGCTACCGTGCGGGCGCTCGGGCGCGCGACGCCGCTCACGCTCGACGCACCGCGCGGAATGCCGCTGCTGATCCACGCAAGCCACGACTTCGCACTCGCCGCGCTACGGGACCTGGTAGCGGAATCAGGCGCTGTCGAAGTGGAGCTGCACTTTCGCGGCAGCCTGGAGTGTCTCGCGAGCCTCGCGCGCGGGGTATGCGACATCGCTGGCTTCCACATGCCGGAAGCCTCCACCGACCCCTCGGCGTTCGAGCCCTATCGCTCGCTCCTGCGCATGCGGGGTCTGCGTCTCATGCGCTTTGTCGGCCGCCGCCAGGGTCTGATTGTTCCGCGGGGCAATCCGAAGCAACTACTGTCACTTTCCGATCTGGCTGCCAAGGGCGCCCGCTTCGTCAACCGTCAGCCGGAATCCGGCACTCGACTGGCCTTCGACCGCCTGTTGGACGCAGCCGGCCTCAGGCCATCGCAGATCAGGGGATACCGGAGTGAGGAGTTCACGCACGCCGCCGTCGCGGCAACCGTGGCGAGCGGCATGGCCGACGCAGGCTTCGGCATCGGGGCCGCAGCACATCAGCACGGCCTCGACTTCGTCCCGCTGGCGGAGGAGCGCTATTTCCTCGCCGCGCGCGCCGCCATGCTCGCCCGACCGTCCGTGCGCGCCCTTCTGGACGTGCTTCGCGGAAGCGCGATGCGGAGATGGTTCGACACCCATCCCGGCTACGATGCCGCGGGCATCGGGAGCGTGATCGCTCCACGGGACGCCCTGCGCCAGCCCCGTGGGCTAGAATGAAGCCGGCACCCATGCAGCCTGCGAGGTAACACGTCATGAATGAACCCGTCGGGGACAAGCGGACGCTCAGCTGCGCCGACGACTACGACCCCAATTCGATGCCGGTCGCGAAGGCGCGCGAGGTGATCGCGCGCTTCCTGCGACCGGTGACGGCAACCGAGCGGTTGTCAATACGCTCCGCGCTGGGACGCGTGCTGGCGGAGGATGTCGTCTCTCCCCTCAACGTGCCCGCCCACGACAATTCGGCAATGGACGGCTACGCGGTGCGCTTTGCGGACCTCAGGGCCGACGGCGAGGTCGCTCTCAAGAGCATCGGCAGTTCGTTCGCCGGCGCCCCGTTCAGGGGGACAGTGGCGGTCGGGCAATGCGTGCGCATCATGACCGGGGGAGTCGTGCCGGCGGGCGCTGACACGATCGTCATGCAGGAGCACGTCAAGGCGGCTGAGGATGCGGTTACCATCGGGCCCGGTCACAAGAAGGGGCAGAACCTGCGCCGCGCGGGCGAGGATCTCAAGGCCGGACAGGTCGCGTTGAAGCGCGGCCTGGCCCTCCGCCCCGCCGAGATCGGGCTGGTCTCCTCGCTCGGAATCGGCGAGGTCACCGTCTATCGCAGGCTGCGAGTGGCCTTCTTCTCAACCGGCGACGAGCTGATCTCGATCGGCACGCAGCCCGGAGAAGGCCAGATCTTCGACAGCAACCGCTACACCATCCACGGCATGCTGACGCGCCTCGGCTGCGAGGTCCTCGACATGGGTGTCGTGCGCGATGACCCGAAGCTGCTGGAACACGCTTTTCACGACGCGAGAGCCGCCGCGGATGTCGTCATCACCAGCGGCGGCGTGTCGGTAGGCGAAGCCGATTTCGTGAAGGACCTGCTCAACCAGCTGGGCGAGGTCGTGTTCTGGAAGATCGCGATGAAGCCGGGACGCCCCCTCGCCTACGGCAAGCTCGGGACCGCGCACTTCTTCGGGCTGCCGGGCAACCCGGTGTCGGTCATGGTCACCTTCTACCAGTTCGTCCGCGACGCCCTGCTCGTGCTCTCCGGGCGCGACCCGGTGCTGCCACTGCCTACGTTCAAGGTACCCTGCACATCAAGCCTGAAAAAAGCGCCAGGCCGTACCGAGTTTCAGCGCGGGATCCTCACTCAGGATGCCGCCGGCAACTGGAGCGTGCGCGTCACCGGCGAGCAGGGCTCCGGCATCCTGCGCTCGATGGCCGAAGCGAACTGCTTCATCATCCTGCCCGATGCGCAGGGCAACGTCGCTTCCGGCACGCTGGTCGAGGTGCAGGTAATGGAAGGGGTGGTCTAGATCCTCCGGCCGGGCGTGGCAAACAAAAAGCCCGGGAATCCCGGGCTTTTTTGCGCAAAACGACGCGCCGACTACTTCTTCATGGCCGGGGCGGCTGCGGCAGCCTTGACGCCCTTTTCCTTCTTGTAGCGCGCCACCACGCGGTCCATCGCCTTCTCCTCCAGCTCGCGTGCCTTCTTGGCGGCGTCCGCGGCCTTCGCTTTGGCCTCGGCGGCTTTGGCCTTGGCGGCGTCGTCCATCGGCGGCTGCGGCAGCTTGGCGGAGGCGAGGCCAACCGCGCCCGCGACCAGCAGCGCCGGGACCACCATCCAGAATTTTGGTGCCCTCATAGCTTCCATCCCTCCTTCATGGCGTTCGCACGGGCCGGGGCAGCGGACCCCGCCGCGCCAGGCCGGCCCTTCACGACCTCGTTGTACCAGTTCTCGTGGTGCTCCTTGGCCCATGTCGCGTCGGTCAGTCCGGTGCGCATGTTCTGGTAGGCGCCCTCCACCCCGATGGTGCCCATGTAGATATGGCCGAGGGACAGCGCAATGACCAGTACCGCCGCGACCGCGTGGATCACGTTGGCCTGCTGCATCAGCAGGCGCGCCTGCTCGAAGTTCGGGAACAGCAGGATCAGGCCGGACGCGCTTACCACGAGGGACAGCACCACGACTCCAATCCAGAACCACAATTTCTCGCCCGCGTTGAACCGGCCCGAGGGCAGATGCTCTCCCGCAAACATCTTGTAGGCCTTGACGAGCCACGTGAGGTCCCCCTTCTCCGGCAGGTTGTCCCGGACGAAGATCACAATGAAAACGAGCAGGCTCACGATGAATACCGGCGCGACGAAGTTATGCACGTTCTTGGAAAGGATGGCGAGCCACGAGAACAGCGTGTAGCCGAACATCGGCAGCAGCACGTACTTCCCGAACAGGATGACGAGCCCAGTCAGGCCCAGCAGGCAAAAGCTGATGGCCACCGTCCAATGCGTGACGCGCTCAAGCAGGTTGAAGCGCGGAATGAGGCGCCCGCTGGGCTTTTCGTGCAGCTTGATCGGCCCCTTGAGGAAAAAGATGGCAGCAATGATGGCGCAGATTGCGATCACCAGCCAGCCCCCGTAGATCGTGACCGGGCCGTTGCGGATCTGGCGCCAGATTTCGCCCTCGGTCTGGACCAGCACGTTGGTTTCTATTCCGCGTGCCTGCGTAGTCTGGTACGGATTCTCACCCGCGCGCACGTCGCGCCATACCGGCGCGTTATTGAGGGGCTGGTCCTGCTGGCGCTGCGCCTGCTGCTGCGCGCTCCCCGTCTGTGCGGCCCATGCTGACGGCGTGAACAGCATCACGCACGGCAGCACCAGAAGACGTAACAGCCCCCGCACGTCACGATACCCGGGCATGCGCATCTCCTTTGGTTGTCGGTGGGTCAGCTGCCTGAAACGCGAACGTACTCGTTCTGGCCGAGGTTACGTGCCTTGACCGCCTTCTCCCACGCGTCTTTATCGCCCTTGAACCGATCGTTGTCCCAAGGCTGCTTGTCGGGCTTGCCCTGATACTGACCCTGCTTGTAGACGGTGACCGTGGGCTTCTCGCCGCAGCCCGCCGCGACCCCCGCCAGGGCGACGGCGGTCGCCACCGCCAGCGCCCTTTTCATGACTTGGCTCCAGGTTGCGCAGCAGGTTTCCTTTCCGGCTTGCCGTACGCAGTGCCCCAACCCCAGATTTCCGACCCCTTGCCGCGCTTCAGCACGCGGTCGCGGTAGATGTCCGCAATCACGTCGGCATCCCCACCCAATAGGGCCTTGGTTGCGCACTGCTCGGCGCAGGCCGGGAGCTTGCCTTCCGCCAGGCGGTTGCGCCCGTACTTCCGGAACTCCGCGGCGGAGAAATCCGGCTCGGGGCCGCCGGCGCAGAACGTGCACTTGTCCATCTTGCCGCGCAGGCCGAACGCGCCGTCCTGCGGGAACTGCGGCGCCCCGAATGGACAAGCGTAGAAGCAGTAGCCGCATCCGATGCACAGGTCCTTATCGTGCAGCACCACCCCTTCCGACGTCTTGTAAAAGCAGTCCACCGGGCATACCGCCATGCAGGGTGCGTCCGAGCAGTGCATGCAGGCGACCGAGATCGATTTTTCGCCCGGCAACCCGTCGTTGAGCGTGACCACCCGCCGGCGGTTCACGCCCCACGGCACCTCGTTCTCGTTCTTGCACGCCGTCACGCACCCGTTGCACTCGATGCAACGCTCGGCATCAGCCAGAAATTTCATTCTCGCCATGGTGAGCTCCTTACATTCCCTTTCTTGTACGTTACGCCTTCGCGATCTGGCACAGCGTGGTCTTCGTCTCCTGCATCATGGTCACGATGTCGTAGCCATACGTGGTGGCGGTGTTGATCGCCTCGCCGCGCACCCAGGGAGCCGCGCCCTCGGGGTATTTGTCGAGCAGGTCCTTACCCATCCACCAACCGGAGAAGTGGAACGGGCAGAACACGGTTCCCGACGCTACCCGCTCGGTGACCAGGGTCTTGAGCTTGATGCGCGCCTTGGTCGGAGTTTCGACCCACACGTACTCGTTGTTCCTGACACCGCGGTCGTTGGCGTCCTTCGGGTGGATCTCGACGAACATCTCCTGCTGCAGCTCGGCGAGCCACTTGTTGGAGCGGGTGTAATCGCCCCCGCCTTGGTACTCGGTCAGGCGGCCGCTGGTCAGAATCAGCGGGTACTGCTTGACTGCGTCTTTATTCGCCTGCTGCACCGTCTTAAAGAGGATCGGCAGGCGCCACCGCACCTTCTGGTCGTCGTACGTCGGGTACTTTTCCACGAGGTCCGGCCGCGGGCTGAACAGCGGCTCGCGGTGCACCGGGATGGGATCGGGAAAGTTCCATACGTTCGCGCGCGCCTTGGCGTTGCCGAACGGGTGGCAGCCGTGGTTCTTCATGAACACGCGGATCATGCCGCCCGAGAAGTCGGTCTTCCAGTTCTTGCCTTCGGCCAGCTTCTTTTCGTCCTCGGTCAGCTCGTCCCACCAGCCGAGCTTCTTCAGCAGCACGTGATCGAGCTCGGGGTAGCCGGTCGTGAGATCGGCACCCTTGGAGTGCGAGCCGTCCTCCGCCAGCAGGTTGACGCCGTCGCGCTCCACCCCGAAATTCGCGCGGAAGTTGCCGCCGCCGTCCATGATGTGCTTCGAGGTGTCATAGAGGTTGGGCGAACCCGGATGCTTCATAGCCGGGGTGCCATATGCCGGCCACGGCAGGCCGAAGTAGTCTCCGTCGAGCACGTAGCCGGTCTTCGCGTCCTTGCCGCCTTTGGCGCGCAGCGTCCTGACGTCGAACACGTTCATGTTGCGCATGTGCGCCTGCAGCCGCTCGGGCGATTGCCCGGTGTAGCCGATGGTCCATACGCTGCGGTTGATCTCGCGCAGGACGTCTTCGCTGTCGGGCTCGAGCATGCCGCCCTTGCCTTTCACCAGCTTGATTTTCGCCGTGAACTCCTTGGCGAAGCCGAATTTCTCGGCGAGCTGGTACATGATCATGTGGTCGGTGCGCGACTCGAACAGCGGATCGATCACCTTCTCCCGCCACTGGATCGAGCGGTTGGAGGCCGTGCACGATCCCGCGCTTTCGTAGTTCGTCGCCGCCGGCAGCAAGTAGACGTTATCCTGCCGTACCATGGCCGCCATCGCCGCGACAGCAGTCGGCACCGGATCGATCACGACCAGGAGGTCGAGCTTCTTCATGGCCTCGACCATTTCCTTGCCGCGCGTCTGCGAGTTGGGCGAGTGGCCCCAGAAGATCACCGCGCGCAGGTTCGGATCCTGGTCGATGTTCTCGTTCTTCTCGAGCACACCGTCGATCCAGCGCGACACCGTGATCCCGGGTTTCTCCATCATCGCCTGCGAGGCGAAGCGGCCCTTCAACCACTCGTAGTCCACGCCCCACGCCGCGCTCCAGTAGCGCCACGAACCGGTCGCGATGCCGTAATAACCCGGAAGCGAGTCGGGGTTCGGACCGACGTCGGTCGCGCCCTGCACGTTGTCGTGCCCGCGATAGATGTTAGTGCCGCCACCCGCGACGCCGACGTTTCCGAGCGCGAGCTGCAGGATGCAGGACGCGCGCACGATGGCAGTGCCATTGGTGTGCTGGGTCTGGCCCATCGCCCACACGATGGTGCTCGGCTTGTTCTTCGCCATGAGCTCGGCGACGTGCCGCACTTCCGCTTCCTTCATGCCGGTCACTTCCTCGACCCGGTCCGGCGTCCACTTCATGATTTCTTCGCGCGCCATGTCCATGCCATAGACGCGAGCCTTGATGTAGGCCTTGTCCTCCCAGCCGTTCTTGAAGATGTGGTGGAGCATGCCCCACAGGAACGCGACGTCAGTACCGGAGCGGATCCGGTAGTACACATCCGCCCGCGCGGCGGTGCGCGTGAAGCGCGGATCCACCACGACCACCTTGGCGCCGTTCTCCTTCGCATGCAGCGTGTGCAGCATCGATACCGGGTGCGCTTCGGCCGCGTTGCTCCCGAAGAACAGAATGCATTTGGAATTCTGCTCGTCGTTGTAGGAGTTGGTCATCGCGCCGTAGCCCCAGGTGTTCGCCACCCCAGCCACAGTCGTCGAGTGGCAGATGCGCGCCTGGTGGTCCATGTTGTTGGTGCCGAACATGGACACGAACTTGCGGAACAGAAACGAGTTCTCATTACTGTGCTTAGAAGATCCGACCCAGTAGGTGGCGTCGGGGCCGCTTTCCTTGCGGATCGCGAGCAGCTTGTCGCTCACTTCCTTCAATGCCTGGTCCCAGGAAATCCTCTGCCACTTACCGCCGACGAGCTTCATCGGGGTTTTCAGCCGGTGCGAGTCGTGCGTCGAGCCGTGCTCGCGGATGGCAGCGCCTTTCGTGCAATAGGCGCCGAGGTTGATCGGCGAATCAAACACCGGCTCCTGGCGGATCCACACGCCGTTCTGTACCACGGCATCGACGGCGCAACCGACTGAACAGTGCGTGCAAACCGTGCGTTTCACCTCAATCCTGCCGCCAGCATCTTGGGCGGCTTCGGCCTTCTCCACGATATTGAACGGCAGCTGCGTCGCCACCGCGCCGGCGCCGAGCGTCACGCCCGAGCGCTTGAGGAACGTGCGCCGATCGATCGTGCGTCCGAGCATGCCCGCGACGTTGCGGGCGAGCCGGCTCGAGTTCGAGGAAACGCTGGCGGATTTTCTCGTGAGCAACATGGCGCTCTCCTCAGACTTTGGTGGTGTTGTAGTACTTGCGGATGTGTTCCGTGACGTGGTAGCCCTTCGACCCGCGGGCAGTCGCGGTCTTGTTGGGCCCACCCTGCGGGCTCTTGCCGGCCACGACCGCGGCGCTCGCCGCGATGCTCCCGGCACCGGCAGCCAGCAGGAAGTTACGACGGGAAAGTTTGCGCTCCGGACGGTCCATTACATCCTCCTTACCGATGTGCTGCGAGTGGGGCGTGCTAACTGTGTAAATTTACTCTCTGCCACTTGCCAAATCAATCACGAATCGCCCCCTTTCGAGCATGAGAATCATTCTCATATGGCCTCCGGAGCCCCTCGTTAAGAACGGCTCACATCGAGCGCTCAGCTGTCGGCCTCGTGCATCTCAAACGCCTCCCGCTCGAGCTCCAGGAACGCCCGGGTAAATTCCGCAACGCGACGATAGAACAGGGAGGAAGTTGCAGTGGCGACGTTAGCGCAGAGCGGCGCCATCCCCGGGTAGACAAACTCCATGAAAAATCGATGTTGTTCAGCCAACCCGTGATCACCCTCGATGAGCGCACGCATGGCGTCGCAGATCCCCGAAACGTGATCCTCGACTTCGAATGCTGCATTGCAGCGGCCAAGGCCCAGGCGCTCCAGCCGCTCGCGCAACTGGACGAGGTGCCGGTCCGGCGAGACGCCCCGTACGTAGTTTGACGTATAGGGCGTGACCTCCGATTTCCCCACGCCCAGAAACAGCGTGTCGTACTCCTGCTTGACGACCACCGGAAACGCCGCTGTGCAGGCCTCCCGCAGCGCCCGCCACGCCCGTACGAGGGGCGTGTCGTCCTCGCGCGGCTCCGCGTCGGCGCCGCACAATCGGGCGAGAAGTATCGAATCGGGCGCAGCGTGGAACAGGCGCCCGATCAAGGCGTAGTGGTTGGCGCGAGCGGCGTCCTCCGCAGCGAGCCGGCCAGCCTCCCCCGCCCGCGGCTCGGTGCTCACGAGGTGCCCCCCTTGCCCCCGCCGCCCACGTAGTCATGGATGCTCATCCCGCCTTTCGATTCCATTTCCATCATGTCGATTACCCGACAATCCGCGCACATCTGGAGCCGGCGCAGCGCCTCGCCCGAAGCAAACATCGAATGGGAGGAGAGGCGCCCGACCATGTTCTCGATCAGCTGGCGCGTTGCAAACGGCTTGCCGCAGCGCACGCAAAGATAGGGTTCCGCCGCATTGAGCACGACGGCCGACTGCGCCAGCTCACCCAGCAGCAGCCGTGGCGCGAGGCTGATCGCATCCTCGGGACAGGTCTTCTCGCACAGCCCGCACTGCACGCAGTTGCGCTCGATGAACTTGAGTTGGGGGGATTCCTTGGAGTCGAGGAGCGCCGACTCGGGACAGGCCCCGACGCAGGCCATGCACAGGGTGCAGGTCTCCTTGTTGACCAGAACCCCGCCATACGGCGCACCTGCCGCCAGCGCCACCTCTTTCCTGGGAGCCGGGGCATGCTTGAGCAGGTGTTCAAATACGAAATCGAGCGTGGTGCGCTTCTCCGCCGACAGGTTGAAAGAAGCGGGCGGCACACCACGCACCGCGCCGAGGTTCCACACCGCCTGCTCCAGCGTCGCCGGATCCCGCGCTTCGATCAGACGCAGGTGCCCGTCCCCGTATCCCAGCCCCGCCAGGATCTGCTGGCCGAAGCCGAGCTGGGTGCGCGATGCGGCCCGGTACTCCTCAGGCTCGGTTCCCGCGACGAGAATCAGGCAGCCCGTTGCGCCCAATGCGATGGACCCCAGCGTGACGTCCAGCCCGAGCGAGGCAATATGGAACACCTCGAGCGGAATCACGTTCGACGGCAGGCCGCGGCCACGCCGAGCGAGCCGCGCGATCAATTCGCGGCCAGCAGTCATGTCGTGGAACAGCAGCACCGGATCGCGCCCGCCAGCATTGCCGTAAGCCTGCAGCACGGTTTTCACCCGGGCGCCGAGATCGGGGACGCGTGGGTAGGCATAGCTCATCGCGCCCGAGGGGCAAACCGTCGCGCAGCCCCCGCACCCCATGCACAAATGCGGCTCGACCTTGACCCGGTTTTCCTCCTTTTCGCTCGTGATCGCCCGGGCGGAGCAGACATCGATGCAGCGCGTGCAACCGGCGATTTCCGAGCGGCTATGGGCGCAGATGCTCTCCTTGTAGAGGAAGAACCGCGGCTTTTCGAATTCACCCACCATGCGCGCCAGCTCGCGTGTCGCCAGCGCCTGCTCGAGGGCATCGCCGCGCGGCGCAAAATAGCCCTGCGGCAGCTGGGTTGCCCGGATCAGCGGCTCGCTCGAGAGATCGAGGATCACGTCGAAGCTGTCCTCGCGCCGGGTCTCCTGGCGCTCGAAATCGATCGCCCGAATCTCCCCGCACGCCTTGACGCACTGCCGGTGCGCCTTGCACTTGTCGAGATCGATCTGGTACGAATAGTCGATGGCCTGCTCGGGACAGACCCGGATACAGGCGTTGCAGCGGGTACAGGTCTCGAGGTCAATCGGGTTGGCCTGGTCCCAGACGACTTCGAATGCGCCGAGATAGCCTTTCACCTCGCGCGGCCGGCCGGAAAAAACCGGGTAGCGCCGCTCCGCCGGCATCTCGTAGCGCTCGCCGCCATCGGTGACCAGCACGCTCACCGAGAACTGCTCGGCGAGCCTCTCGGCCCAGACGAGCGCCGTTCCGCCCGGACCGACGATGAGAAGCCGTCCTTCCGACTTGTAGGAGACCGCCGGCACTGGCTCGGGCTCGGGCGCGTCTGCGAGCGCGAGCAATGCGGCGATCTTGGGCATCGCCGCCCTGGCGTCGGCCGACCAGCCGGCGGTTTCGCGGATGTTGACGAACTTCAGGTTCCCGCTCCCCTTCAATTCCCCGTGCAACTCGCTGAAAAGCGGCGCTTCCTGGGTGCACGCGACGACCAGATCTTCTCCCTTCTTGACCGCCGCTTCGAATGCGGCGACATGCTTGCGGCAGAGCTCGCTCGCGATGTTCGGCGTTGCGTCGAGCTTGAGCGCGGACGCGAGCGCTTTCGCGTCGAGCGGCATGGTCTTGTTGCAGTTGCAGATGAGCTTGGGTTTGGCCATTGCGTGCGTTAAACGGACCTAGGGAACCTCTGATCTCGTCGTCCTCGCGGAGGCGGGGATCCGGTAACTCTGCGCATTCTAGATTCCCGCCTTCGCGGGAATGACGAGAGCCTGCTCGATCAGAGCTTCCCTAGCTCCTCCGGCCGCGCTCGGACGGCTCGCTGGGTAAAGGGATATTGCCGCCGGCAGTTTGCTCTGCGGGATCCGGCGCCGGGACGGAGGGAGATCCATCTTGAAGCGCGGCGGGACTCTCGGGTGCCGCCCCCTGGTCTGTGCGCGCCTCTTTCTTCTCCGGGTCCTGCCCCTTCGCCCATTCCAGAATATTCTGCGCCTGCCGCAGGCTGGCCAGCATGGCCGGCGGAATCGGCTCGGTCTTGCTGTAGTCGTCAATATACACGTCGAGCCCGTCCATGACGTTGAAGTGCGGATCGCTGAAGAGCTTCTTCAGCGCCGCGCGCCGCACGTCCTCGCCCACTTTCGGGTGAAAAAAGGCGCGGTAATCGGAGTCGAAGGTAAGCTGCTCGACCGCGGGCAGCTCCGGCGGCGGGGACTTGGCATCCGCAACTTTCTCGGAAGCCTGCTCCGGCGGCTGCGGTGACGGCTGCTCGGCCGTCTCGCCCTTCAGCCGCGACCAGCGCTCGAGAAAAGGCTCGCCCGTATCCTTGGTCGTCATGGTTCCGTGACTTCGAAACGCATTCGCCTAGCGCCGCGACGCCACGCCCTTGTCCTTGCTGCTGGCGTAGCGTGGCTTCTTGCGCGGCTCGGGCTTGTAGTGCTCGGACGCGAATTCCGCGATCCACGGCACGAGATCCGCCGGCAACGCGACGCCGTCCACGTTCTCCCCGCTGTCGGCCCAGCGCGTGCCCTCGTTGTAGCTCACCGTGAGGAGCGCCGGCCGCGCGATCTCGCCGTCCATGCGCCACAGCACGAATAGCTTGGGATGAGGGGAGGTCAGGTTGAGGTAATAGCCCTCGGCTTCGGCGCGCTCGAGCCGCAGCTGCATCCCCGGGAACAGGTATTGGGTGGTATGCTCTGCGTTCACGATGACGCGTGCGCCGCCGCCGGGGGGATCGACGTCGCGCACGACGCCTTTGGCCTCCCACTTTTCCGTCGCCCAGCGGTTGGCGAGCCGCTCGCGCTCCATGATCACCGCAAGGGGATAGGGGCAGGGGCTGAGAGCCGAATTTCCGGTCATCCCTCGATTGTGCGCCAGGCGCCGCCCCGGCGCAACCCGAAACGCGTCCAAATACTTGATTTCCAAAAAGTGTTTTCCTTGCCCCCGGGCCCGCAGCTTTGGGATAATGGTCCCCCCGGGATGCGGCACGCAGCTGGCCTGATATGGATTCCGCTCTTCACCCGAGAACGGCGCACGATGCGCCCCTTGACCGCCTCGGCCGCCCGTTGCGCGACCTGCGCATTTCGGTCACCGACCGCTGCAATTTCCGCTGCGTCTATTGCATGCCGAAGGAGGTGTTCGGCAAGGACTACCAGTTCCTCGAGCGCCGGGAACTGCTCACCTTCGAAGAGATTGCGCGGATTGCCCGCGTGTTCCGCGGCCTCGGCGTGGAGAAGATCCGGCTGACCGGCGGCGAGCCGCTGGTCCGCCGCAATATCGAGCAGCTGATCGAGCTCCTTGCCGCGATCCCGGGCCTCGACCTCACGCTCACGACCAACGGCTCGTTCCTCGACCGCAAGGCGCGGGCGCTGAAGGCAGCCGGGCTGCAGCGCATCACCGTGAGCCTCGACTCGCTCGACGATGCGGAGTTCCGGCGGTTGAACGACGTCGATTTCCCGGTCGCCCGGGTGCTGAACGGCATCGAGGCGGCAGCGGCGGCGGGGCTCGCGCCGGTCAAGATCAACATGGTGGTGAAGCGCGGCGAGAACGATGAAAGCATCCTGCCCATGGCGCGCTTCTTCCGCGGCACCGGCCATATCCTGCGCTTCATCGAGTACATGGACGTCGGGCACACCAACGGCTGGCGCATGGACGACGTCGTGCCGGCGCGCGAGATCATCGAGCGCATCGACCGCGAAATGCCGCTCGAGCCCGTGGATCCCAACTATTCGGGCGAAGTCGCGGAGCGCTGGCGCTACCGGGACGGCAGCGGCGAGATCGGGGTCATTGCCTCGGTCACCCAGGCGTTCTGCCGCGGCTGCACGCGCATCCGGCTCTCCACCGAGGGCAAGCTCTACACATGCCTCTTTGCCACGACGGGTCACGACCTGCGCGCTCTCGTTCGCGGCGGCGCGTCCGACGAAGAGATCCGCGCCGCGATCACGGGCATCTGGTCGAAGCGCGGCGACCGCTACTCCGAGATCCGCAGCGCGGCGACCGTGCGGCTGCCGAAGATCGAGATGTCCTACATAGGCGGGTAACTGCGTTGGAACGGACGCATACCACGCGCCGTTCAACGCGTTACGACGAATGGACACCAAGTACCGTCCAAAATTGACCAACGCCGGCCGGCCGCTTACCTTCGAGGTGGAGGCGGTCAACGAGCGCGGGGAGCGCCTGCCCACCGCCATCGCCGGGGAGCACCCGCTCACGCTCTATCTCGACAAGCGCGAGATCGTCACGCTGATGACGCTCGGCCAGGCCCCCGAGGCGCTCGCCATCGGCTATCTCCGCAACCAGCGGCTGGCGGGATCAATCGAGGAGATCGCCGCGGTCCAGGTGGACTGGGAGACGGACTCGGTCGCTGTCACGACCCGCAAGTTGGTGAAGGGCCTGCGCGAGCGGCTTAAGAAGCGCACCGTCACCACCGGCTGCGGCCAGGGCACCGTATTCGGCGACCTGATGGAGGAAATCGACTCCATCAACCTGCGCGACGACGTCCGGCTGACCGAGGAGACGCTCTACGGGCTGCTCGACGCCGTGCGCCACCGCGAAACCATCTACAAGAGCGCGGGCGCGGTGCACGGCTGCGCGCTCGCCGACGGCGCGGAGATCCTCTACTTCGTGGAGGACGTCGGCCGCCACAACGCGGTCGACGCCATCGCCGGCCAGATGTGGCTCGACCGCGTGGACGGATCGGACAAGATCTTCTACACCACCGGCCGGCTCACCTCCGAGATGGTGATCAAGGCCGCCCAGATGCGAATCCCCTTCCTGGTGTCGCGCTCGGGGCTGACCGAAATGGGCCACCAGATCGCGAGCAAGGTCGGCATCACCATGATCGGGCGCGCGGTGACCAGGCACTACCTGCTCTTCACCGGCAAGCACCGCTTCGTCAAGCGGGTCATGCCCACCATGCTGGCATGACCTGCAGTTTCGAGTTTTAAGTTTCCAGTTTCTAGTTGGAAACCATGCACGCAGACAATTCGGGACTCGAAACTCGAAACTCCAAACTCGAAACTTCCAAAATCACGGGCGTGATTTTGGCGGGCGGCCTGGGCCGGCGCATGGGCGGCGTGGACAAGGGGCTGCAGCCGCTGCGCGGAGGCCCGATGGTGGCCTGGGTCATCGAGCGCTTCGCGCCACAGGTGGATGAGGTCCTGATCAACGCCAACCAGAACCTCGAGCGCTACCGCGCCCTCGGTCACCGCGTGATTCCGGATGAGATCGGCGGCTTCGCCGGACCGCTCGCAGGTCTGCACCGCGGGTTGACCGAGGCGGCGCACGAACTCGTCGCGACCGTCCCCTGTGATTCTCCCTTCCTGCCGCGCGATCTCGTTGCGCGGCTCCGGGCCGCGCTCGAGCGCGAGCAGGCGGAGATCGCCGTGGCAAAGACCGGCGCGCAACCGCATCCCGTGTTCTGCCTGTGCCGCAAGAGCGTGCTGCCGGGCCTCACCTCATTTCTTGCCGGCGGCGGGCGCAAGATCGACGCCTGGTACGCCAGCTTGAAGGTGATCGAGGTCGCTTTCGACGACCAGCCCGAAGCGTTCTCGAACATCAACACCGAGGAGGAATTGCGCGCGTTCGAAACGCGCGCCCTGCCCTCAGCCTGACTTCCCGCCACCCATGTGCGCGGCCTCCGCGAGCGCGCCGTAGAGCCCGACGAGCGGATTCATCACCACGTGCACCGGCATCGTCGCCAGCAGCTCGCTGAAGCGGCCCTTGCCGGTGAACGCGCGCATGAAAGCGCCCTCCTTGAGCTTCGGGGCGATCTTGGGAGCGATCCCCCCGGCGATATAGATGCCGCCGTGCGCGAGCATCGCGAGCGCCATATTGCCGGCGAAGGCGCCGTAAATCACGACAAAGAGCTCGAGCGCGCGCACTGCCAGCGGATCGAGCTTGGCCATGCCGAACTCCGCGATCAGTTCCGCCGCGTCCTGCCGCGTCTTCTCGGCGTCGCGCAGCTGCTTCGAGGGCACCCCGGCGCCCGTCTCCTGCAGATAGCTGAAGATGCGCATCAGCCCCGGCCCGGAGACGACCCGCTCGTAGGAGACGCGCCCGTAGGTGCGGCGCAGGTGCACGAGCAGCCGGTCCTGGAGCTCGTCCACCGGCGCAAAATCTGCGTGCCCCGCCTCCGAGGGATGGACAGAGTAGCCATGGTCCTGCCAGGTCAGCAGGCCGACGCCGAGTCCGCTCCCGGCACCGATGACGAGCCGCGCCGCCCGCGCAACCGGGCTACCCTCTTGCAGGGTTTCGAGCTCGTTCGCGGCGATCCGCCCGATGCCGAGGCCCGCGGCCTCGAAATCGTTCACCAGCCGCACTTCCGGCAGCCGCAGCTCGGCGGCGAGCGTGTTCCCGCTGACCTTCCAGCCCAGGTTCGTCAGCGTCGTCGCGTTCGCCGCCACCGGTCCCGCCACCGAAAGGCACGCGGCCGCAATCGCCGCGCGATGCCCTGCCACCGGCTGCTGCTGGAGGAAATCCGCAACGATCGGCTGCAGGCCATCGAACTCGCGGCAGGCGTAGACGTGCTGCGCCACGATCTGCGGCCGGGCGCCCCCGGCGGCTGCGAGCGCGAACGCCGCCTTGGTGCCGCCGACGTCCGCCGCGAGCAGATAACGGCGCTTCATTCCTCCCCGCTCACGCGAAGAGCGCCTTCTGCGACTGCGCCGGCTCCTCGCCCAGTGCCTCGGGCTCGGCGATGAAATAGCCCTGCGCGTAATCGAGCCCCAGCTCGGTGATGCGCGCGAGCGTGCCCGCGTCCTCCACCGACTCCGCCACCGTGCGCATCCCCAGGATATGGCCGATGCGGTTGATCGAATCCACGATGGCGAAGTCCATCGGGTCGGTCACCATGTCCTTGATGAAGACGCCCGCGATCTTGAGGAAGTCGACCGGCAGGTACTTGAGATACGCAAACGAGGACATGCCGGTTCCGAAATCGTCGAGTGCGAAGCGGCAGCCCATGCCCTTCAGCTCGTGCATCAGCTCCGCCGCCTTGGCGAGATTCGAGATCGCGGTGGTCTCGGTGATTTCGAAGCACAGCAGCCCGGTCGGCAGCTGGTAGCGGGTCAGGAGATTGCGCAGGAAATCCGGGAAGCTCTTGTCGTTGATGCTCGCGCCCGAGATGTTGACCGAGTAGAAGCCGCGCTCGCCGCTGCCGTGCAGCTCGTGGGGAATCGCGCCGGCGGTCCACTGCCGGTGCAGGAACTCCACGAGCGAGCTCACCACCCAGCGCTCGATCGAGGTGAGCAGGTTGTAGCGCTCCGCCTGGGGCATGAACCCGGTGGCCGGCACCAGGTTCCCCGCGCGATCCACCATGCGCACCAGCACCTCGAAGTGGCGCTCGCGGCGCGGCGTCGCGTCGAGCCGGTCGATGCGCTGGCGGAAGAGTCGAAACTGGCCGAGCTCGAACGCGCGGTTGATCTGCGACACGACCAGCAGCTCCTCGCGCCGGCCGGTGCGGCTCGGCTCCTCCGGGCGATAGACCTGCACGCGGTCGCGCCCCCGGTTCTTTGCCTCGTAGCAGGTCGCATCCGCGTTCGCAAGCACGTGGTTCACGTCCCCGCTCGCCGCGTCGATCGGCACCAGCCCGACGCTCACCCCGACGCTGAAGGTCTTGCCCTCCCATACGAAGCGGAACTCGCGCACCGTCTCGCGCAGGCCGTTGGCGATGCGCAGCGCCTGGTCGACCGGGCAGGCCTCGAGGAGCGCGCCGAACTCGTCGCCCCCGAGGCGCGCCAGCGTGTCGCTGCCGCGCATGCGTGTCAGCATGATCGCGGTCAGCTGCCGCAGCAGCTCGTCGCCGGCGCTGTGGCCGCAGCTGTCGTTCACCGCCTTGAAGTTGTCCATGTCCATGAACAGCAGGGCATGCTCGCGCCGCTGCGTCCCGGCGGTCTCGATCAGCTCGGTGAGGCGCCGCTCGAACTCGCGGCGGTTCACGAGGCCGGTCAACGCGTCGTGGCTCGCCTGCCACAGCAGCTGCTGCGACATGGCGCGCAGCTGGCTCACGTCGTGGAACACCACGATCATGCCGTGCACGGTGCCGTCGCGCCCGAGAATCGGTGCGTGCGAGTAGCGCACCGGGGTCTCGCGGCCGTTGCGGTCCACCAGCCGCACCGCGGCGAGCTCCGCCTCGCCGGCGGGGGAGGTCCCGGTCACCGGCAGCGGATCGACCGGTTTGCCGCTGCGCTCATCGAGCACGCGGTAGATCTCGGAGAGCGGCCTGCCCGCTGCCTGGAAGGTGGTCCAGCCGAGGTACTGCTCGGCCACCGGATTCAAGTACTCCACGCGCCCCGCGGCGTCGGTAGTGATGACGCCGTCCACGATCGAGTGCAAGGTCACTTCCGCGAGCTCCTTCTCGTGCTCGAGCGTCGCCTCGGTCATGGCGACGATGCGGATCACCCACACCGCGATCACGATGCCCGCCAGCAGCGCGAGGAGGCCCCCGGCGCCGATCAGCAGAAAGCCGTTGCGCATCCCCTCGTTCGCCGCGGCGATGGCTTCCGCGATGCGGGCGTGGTTCGCCTCGAGCATGAGATAGAGCGTCTCCTGGAGCCGCGAATCCTCCAGCACCGCCTGCGTGAGGTTCAGCTCGGACGCGCGCGCGATCTCACCTCTCATGAGAGATGTCACGATGTCCTCGCCGATCGCCCGGGCACGGGCCGCGGCGGCGACCGCCTGGTCGCGCGCGGAGCGCTCGGACGGGGCCACCTGCAGCTCGCGCAGCTTCTCCACCGCGCGCTCGTAGCTCCGCGTCGCCTGCAAATACTGCCCGTGCACGGTCCGGCGCGCCTCGCCCGTCTCCGCCCCGAACAGCTTGTCGATCAGCGCCGAGCGCTGGCCGTTGCTGAGAAAGAGCTCGGACGCGGCGCCGATCTTGCGGCCCTGCGCCTCGGTCAGGGTGTGGATCTGCCGGTTGAACGACTCGATGCGCCCGAGTCCGAGCGCGATCAACGCCGTCAGCGCGGCGAGCAGCAGTCCGAAGCTGGCGTACAGCAGGTATTTCGACTTGGCGTTGGTCAGCAGTGACTTTATCACTCTAGGTCGCGCCTCCCGCCGCAAGCGGCTGCCGCGCAAGCCGCGCCGCCGGGTCCTGGCGATAGAACGCCGCGAGCTGGCGATAGACCTCGCCGTACTCGGCCAGCACGGCGGCGGGGTTCTCGAAGAACAGCTCGCTCAGCACGGCGAAGAATTCGGCGGGGTGCTCGGCGGCGTAGGCGTCGATTGCGCTCGGCTCACCGCGCGCCACGCGCCCGCTGAAATCCTCGTAGGCCGCGCCGAACGCGCGCGGCCACGCCGCGCGGTCCATTCCCGGGTGCAGCGGGGGAAAGCCGTTGGCCTCCCCGTTCAGCATGTCGATCTTGTGCGCGAACTCGTGGATCACCACGTTGTAGCCCGGATCCCCGCCGCGCAGCTCGGCGTCGGCCCAAGACAGGATCACCGGCCCCTCGAGCCAGGACTCGCCGGTCATCGGCGCCTCGACATGGTGAGCGATGCCGTCCTCGTCCAGGTAGTCGTATTCGGCGACGAACTCATCCGGATAGACGATGACCTCGACCCAGCCCCGGTAATAGTCGAGATCGAGGCTGAGAATCAGCATACAGGCCTGCGCCGCGATACCTATACGCATTTCGTCACGCACCTCGAGCCCGCCCGCGCCGACGATCGATTTCTCGTGCAGGAACAGGATCACCTGCTCGCGCAGCCGGGTGCGCTCCTCGCGGTCGAGCGCGCGCGTGAACGGGTAGCGGTCGAGCACCGCCTGCCACGTGCCCTGGTCGAGAGTGGAGCGCCGGAGGATCCGCTCGCGGCGCCAGTTTGCCAGAGCCTCGAACATCCCGCGGTCTACTCGACCACCTTGAGCCGCGCAGCCTCCGGGGCCTCGAGCTCCGCCGACTCGATGCGCTGGAACTGCTGCGAGATCTTGCCGCCGGTGATCTGGATCCGCTCCGCGTCCTCATGCGCCTGGCGGATGTGATCGGCGAGCTTCTTCAGGCGGTCGTCGAAGCGGGCGAATTCCACGGCGAGGCGCGCGAGCGCCTCCCGGATGACGTGGATCTGCTTGCGCGTCTCCACGTCCTTCAGCACCGCGCGCGCGGTGTTGAGGACCGCCATCAGCGTGGTCGGCGACACGATCCACACCCGCCTGCCGATCGCGTAGTCCACCACCTCGGAGTGGTAGGCGTGGATCTCGGCGAACACCGCCTCCGCCGGCACGAACATCACCGCGCCGTCCGAGGTCTCGTTGTCCACGATGTATTTCGACCCGATCGCGTCGACGTGCTTTCTCACGTCGGCGCGGAACGCCTTCTGCGCGATCGCCCGGTCGGCCTCGTTGGCGTTCGGGTCGAGCATCAGCTTGTAGTTCTCGAGGGGGAACTTCGAGTCCACGCACACCAGGCCCGTCGGCGCGGGCAGCTTCAGCACGCAGTCGACGCGCGTGCCGTTGGACAGCGTGTACTGCATCTCGAAGGCCTGGGGCGGCAGCACGTTGCGCACCAGCGCTTCGAGCTGCACCTCGCCGAAGGCGCCGCGCGAGCGCTTGTCGCCGAGCAGCTCCTGCAGGCTCACCACGCTGCCGGTCAGCGTCTCGATCTTCTTCTGCGCCTCGTCGATGGTGGCGAGGCGCTGCATCACGCTGACGAAGGTCTCGTTGGTCTTCTTGAAGCCCTCCTCGAGGCGCTCGTTCACCTTTCCGGCAATCTGCTCGAGCCGCTGGTCGATCCGCACGTTGAGCTTGTCGGTGGTGTCGCCCAAACTCGCGGCGAGCGAAAGCTGGAGCCGGTGGAGAGTCTCCCGGGTCAGGTTGAGCTCCTCGGAGAGGCGGGAATTCAGGCGCTCGGACTGCTGGGCGAGCCCGCCGTGGAGGTCGGTCAGCATCGCCCGGTGCCGGTCCTCGAGCACGCGGGCGAGATCCTCGGGCAGCTTCCTCACCGCGGTGGCCTGGGCCGTCAGCCTCGCGATCAGCACGACGAGGACGGCGAGGACGGCGACCCCCAGAATCACCAACAGGATGTCGGGCATCGCCTGCGAATTATATCAGCCAAGCGCGCGCAGCACCTTGAGCGGCGCCGTCTGCAGCACCCGGCGCGTGGCGAGGGTGCCGGCCGCCACGACGCCGAGCGCGCCGCCGGCGATCCCGATGAGCCACACCGCCGGGTCCGGAGCATAGGCGAGGCGGAGGAACCCGTGCGCGATGTAGTAGGCGAGCCCGCTCGCACCCGCCGCCGCCACGAATCCCGCCGCCGCGCCGGTCAGTCCGAATTCGGCGAGGTGGGCGCGGCGGATCTGGACGCGGCTCGCGCCCAGCGTGCGCATGATGGTCGCCTGGTAGAGCCGCTCGTCCTGGGTGCTGGCGAGGGCCGCGTAGAGCACCACCAGGCCGGCGGCAATCGTAAACAGGAACACGAACTGCACCGCCAGCGCGGCCTGGTCCATCATCCTCTGCACCTGGGAGAGCACCTGTGCAACGTCGATGAGAACGATATTGGGAAATGCCTTCACCAACGCGTTGAGCACATCGACCCGTCCCCCCGGCAGGTGAAAGCTCGTGACGTAGGTCGCGGGAAAGCCCTCGAGCAGCCCGGGCGGGGCCACGACGAAGAAATTCACGTTGAAGCTGTCCCAGTCGACGCTGCGCAGGCTCGTCACCATGGCGGTGACCGCGGTCCCCGCGACGTCGAATTTGAGCGTATCGCCCATGCCGATGCCGAGCGCCTCGGCGAGGCCGCGCTCCACCGAAAACTGGTCCCCATGCGAAGGGGCGCGCTCCCACCAGGTTCCGGCCACGATGCGGTTGTCCGCCTGCAGGCGGGTGGCCCACGACAGGTTGAACTCCCGCGTGATGAGGCGCCGCGCGCGCTCGTCCCCGTAGTCGTCCGCGGTCACGCCGCGCCCGCCGATCTCGACGAGCCGCCCGCGCACCATCGGAAACAGCTCCGGAGCGGCCGTGCCGCGCTCCTCGAGGAAGCGCCCGATGGCCGCGACCTGCTCCGGCTGGATGTTGATGATGAAGCGGTTGGGTGCGTCCCGCGGCAGGCTCTCGCGCCACGTGCGCAGAAGATCGCCGCGGATCAGGGTAAGCGTGAGCAGCGCCATGATGCCGAGCGCGACCGCCACGATCTGGAGGATGGTGCTGCCCGTCCTGCGCCGCAGATTCGCGACTCCGAATCGCCACGAGACGCCGCGCCCCCGCAGCGTCCCCACCGCGCGCAGCAGCAGCCAGGTCAGCGCGCCCGCGATGGCCATCGCCGCGATGAACCAGCCGAGCACGGTCAACCCGAGCCGCAGCTCCTGTGCACGCCACAGGATCATCGCGGCGATGACCGCAATGCCGAGCGCATACGCGAGCAGCCCCGGGCTGCCGGGAACGCCGAGCTCGCGCCTCAGCACGCGCAGCGTCGGCACCTGGGCGAGGCTCACGAGCGGCGGCAGCGCAAAGCCCAGCAGCAGCAGCCATCCCACCGCGGCCCCGTGGAGCGCCGGCAGTGGGCTCGCCGGCGGCAGCGCCACCGTGACCACCCGCCCGAGCCAGAGGACCAGCACTGCCTGGGCGCCCGCTCCGAGGGCGGCCCCGGCCGCCGCGGCGAGCACGCCCAGCGCCGTGAAATGCACGGCGTAGAGCCGGATGATCAGCGCCTGGCTCGCGCCGAGGCAGCGCATCATTGCGCACCCGTCGAGGTGGCGCTGCAGGTAGCGCCGCGCCGCGAGGGCGATCGCCACGGCGGCAAGCAGCACGCTCGTCAGCGCCGCCAGGTTGAGATACTTTTCGGCGCGCTCGAGCGCCGAGCGGAGCTCGGGGCGGGCGTCGCGTACGCCTTCGATGCGGATGCCCGGCCGCAGCCGCGGTTGCGCCCAGGCACGGTACCCCTCCACTGCTTCGCTGTCTCCCGCGATGTGCAGCCGGTAGCGGACGCGGCTGCCCGGCTGCACCAGGCCGGTCGCGGCGAGGTCGTGGGCATTCAGGACGAGGCGCGGCGCGCCGCTCAGGAATCCCAGCTCCACCCCGGGCTCGTGGGTGACCACCGCCCCGACCGCGAACCGGCTGTTGCCCAGCCCGACGCGGTCATCCGCCGCGATATCGAGCGAGGTATGCAGCCGCTCGTCCACCCACACCGTCCCGGGACCGGGAATCGCCGCGGCGACGCGGTCGGGACCGAACAGGCGCTCGGCGATGCGCAGTTCCCCGCGCAGCGGGTAGCCGGGGGAGACCGCCTTGACCTCGGCCAGGACGGCGCGGTCGCGCAGCATCACCATGCTCGGGAAGCGCAGGATCTCGATCGCGGCCAGCCCGCGGTGTGAGGCTTCCCGCGCGAGCTCCGGGTCGAGCGGGCGGGAGTCGGAGACGACGAGATCGGCGCCCAGCAACCGGTTGGCCTCGAGCTCGAGCACCCGCTGCACGCGGTCGGTGAAGAAGCCGACGGTGGTGACGGCGGCGACGGCAATCACGATCGCGGCCGCGATCAGCGTAATCTCCCCCGCGCGCCAGTCGCGCACGAGGAGCCGCCACGCGAGACGATTTTCCTGGGCGACTCTCATGCCTGCAGACGGCCGGCGGCGAGACGCAGCACGCGATCGCAGCGCCCGGTGATCGCTTCGTCGTGGGTCACGAGCAGCAGCGTCGTGCCGCTCTCGCGGTTCAACTCGAACAGGAGATCGATTACCTGGCCACCGGTCACCGCGTCAAGATTGCCGGTCGGCTCGTCGGCGAAGAGAAGCTTGGGCCGCGGCACGAACGCGCGCGCGATCGCCACGCGCTGCTGCTCGCCCCCGGAAAGGTGCCTGGGATAGTGGTAAAGGCGCTCGGCGAGGCCCACGCGCGCGAGCATCGCCCGCGCCGGCGCCGCCGCCTCCCCGGCGCCGGCGAGCTCGAGCGGCAGCATCACGTTTTCCAGCGCGGTCATCGCCGGCAGCAGCTGGAACGACTGGAACACGAACCCGACCATCCGGCCGCGCAGCTCGGCGCGGCCATCCTCGTCGAGCGCGTAGAGGTCATGGCCGTCGATGCCGACCGACCCCGCGCTCGGGGTATCGAGCCCTGCCAAGAGGCCCAACAGGGTGGACTTTCCGGACCCCGACACCCCGACGATCGCGACCGTCTCGCCGGCATGGACCTCGAAACTCACGTCGCTCAGAATGGTCAGTTCGGCAGTACCGGTGGTAACCTGCTTGCCGATTCCCGAGGCCCTGAGGATGATCTGCGCGCGGCTCATCGACATCGTGGTGCGTCTGTCATTCGTGTGTGCGCTGACGGCTCCCGCTGCAGCGTCCTCCGCCGCGACCCTCCTGGTCCTGGGCGACAGTCTGTCGACGGGATACGGCCTGCCCCGGGAACAGGGCTGGGTGCAGCTGCTCGAGCAACGCCTGCGCGCGGAAAAGCTGGATTATAAGGTAGTCAACGCGAGCATCAGCGGGGAAACCACGGTCGGCGGCCGCAACCGCATCGACGCCCTGCTCAAGGCGCATCGCCCTGCCCTCGTCATACTCGAGCTGGGAGCGAACGACGGCCTGCGCGGGGCGACACCCGAATCGATTCGCCGCAATCTGGAAGCGATCAGCGACGCGTGCCGCAGCGCCAATGCACGCGTGCTACTGGTGGGAATCCGTTTGCCACCGAATTATGGCAGGGAGTACACGGAGAAGTTCCAGGACCTGTTCACCGCGGTTGCGCGCAGCCGCAAGCTGCCGCTGGTGCCGTTCCTGCTCGACGGCTTTCCCGAAAACCGCGAGCTGTTTCAGGACGACGGCATCCACCCCACCGCCGCGGCCCAGCCGTTGATGCTCGAGACGGTGTGGAAGGAGTTGCGCCCGCTGCTCAAGAAGTGACAGCAGGGGGCAGCGCGACGATGCGCTGTTACGTGACGACGACGCGCGGCGCGCCGGCGCTGAACGTGCCGATGCGCGCGGCGTGTTCGAATCCCTCCTGTCTGAAGAGATCCAGCACCGCCGGCGCGGTCGCCGAATCGCACGCAACGAGCAGGCCGCCGCTCGTCTGCGGGTCGGTCAGGATCTTGCGGCGCCATTGCGGCCATTCCGCCGGCAGCGCGACCTCCTCCTGGCAGCTCGTCCAGTTGCGATCCGAGCCGCCGGTCGCGTAGCCTGCCTCCACCAGGTGGCGCGCCGCCGACAGGATCGGAACGCGCTCGAACTCGAGCCGCGCCTGGAGCTTCGAGCCGCGGCAAATTTCGAGCAGATGCCCGAGGAGACCGAAGCCGGTGACATCGGTCAGCGCGTGCACGCCCGCCATCTCGGCGAGCTTCAGGCCCGGCGTATTGAGCTGGGTCGCGGTCTCCACCATCTGGCGATAGGCCTTGTCCTTCAACTCTCCCTTTTTCAGCGCGGCGCCCATCACGCCGATGCCGAGCCCCTTGCCGAGGATCAGGGCGTCGCCCGCCCTGGCGCGATCGTTGCGCTTGACCTTGGCGGGATCGATCAGGCCGAGCGCCACCAGCCCGTAGAGCGGCTCGGGTGAATCGATGGAGTGCCCGCCGGCGATCGGCACGCCCGCCTGCTCGCACACGTCGTGGCCGCCGGCGACGATGCGCTTGACCGCCCACGTCGGCAGCTTCCCGAGCGGCACGCCGAGCAACGCCAGCGCCATGATGGGACGCGCGCCCATGGCATAGATGTCCGAAATCGCGTTGGTCGCGGCGATGCGCCCGAAATCGTAGGGATCGTCCACGATGGGCGTGAAGAAATCCGTGGTCGCGACCAGGGCCTGCGACTCGTTCAGGCGATACACCGCCGCGTCGTCACTCGTCTCGTGGCCGACCAGCAGATCGGGCCACGTCCGGCCCAACGGCGTCCCTGCAAGCACTTCGCTCAGCAACGCTGGCGTGAGCTTGCAGCCTCACCCGCCGCCGTGCGCGAGCTGGGTCAGCCGGATCGTGCTGGCTTCAACAGGCTTGTTCATGATTTCCCGTAAACTATGCTCCGGTGCGCGCAGAAAGAACCAGGATCTCCGTGCGAGGACCGGCCACGGCAACCGTAGCACACCTGCCCGATTTTGACGAGGTCATCGACGTGCGCTCCGAGGGCGAGTTCGCCGAGGATCACGTCCCCGGCGCGGTGAGCTGCCCCGTCCTCGACGACGCCGAGCGCGCGCGCGTCGGCACGATCTACAAGCAGCGCTCCGCGTTCGAGGCCAAGAAGATCGGCGCGGCGCTGGTGAGCGCCAATATCGCGCGGCACCTCAACGAGCGGTTTCTCGACCGGCCGCGCGAGTGGCGGCCGCTCGTCTACTGCTGGCGCGGTGGCAGCCGCAGCGATGCGTTCGCGCACGTGCTGCATCAGGTCGGCTGGCGGGTCGGCCGGCTCGACGGCGGCTACCGCGCCTATCGCAGGGCGGTGGTCGCGGACCTCGAGCGCCTGCCGCGCAGGTTCCGGTTGCGCGTCCTGTGCGGACTGACCGGCAGCGGAAAGAGCCGCCTGCTGCGCGCGACACGGGATGCCGGCGGGCAGGTGCTCGACCTGGAAGCGCTCGCAGCGCACCGCGGATCGGTACTCGGGGAGCTACCGGGTGCTCCCCAGCCGACGCAGAAGATGTTCGAAAGCCTGGTGTGGGCGGCGCTGCGCGGGCTCGACCGCAAACGACCGGTCTATGTCGAGGCTGAAAGCCGCAGGATCGGCGTGCTGCGCGTGCCCGAGGCGCTGATCCAGGCGATGTGGAAGGCCGATTGCATCCTGCTGGAGGCGCCCGACGCGGCGCGGGTCGAGATTCTCAAGCGCGAGTACGCGCACTTTCTCGAACAGACCGACGCGCTGGCCCGGCGCCTCGAACTCCTCCTGCCTTTGCACGGACACGCCATCATCGGGAAGTGGAAGGAGCTCGCCGCCGCGCGGCGCTGGGACAAGCTCATCGTCGAGCTGCTGGTGCGCCATTACGATCCCGCCTATCTCCGATCGACCGGCAAGCATTACACCGCGCTCCCGCGTGCGTTGAAGCTCGCGCTCGGCGGCGCGGACGAGGCGGCGTTTGCGGCCCTCGCCCGCCGCTGCCTGGACACAGAAGAGTGAAGCTCGGCCTGCGCATCGAAGTCGCCACCCTGCGCGGCACGCGCAAGGCGGTGCCGCGGCTTGCCGCCGCACTCAAGGAGGCGCGCGCAGAGGGCACGTTCCTCTTCAGCCTCGGCCCTGACCACACCGGGCGCGCGCTCGCCAGTCTGCCGCGTGTGAAGCGGCTGAGATGCTACGGACCCGCCGCCCTCGTCTCGGGCACGCTGCTGCCCGGCGCCGACATCGGCGCGCGCGCCGCCGAAGCAATGCGCTCGGTAGCAGCGGAGGGACACGAGGCCGGCATCCTCGCCTTCGACCGTGTGCGCTGGCTGAAGCGCATCGCCGCCGCCGGCGAGGCATGGACGGCGGCCGCCATGCAGCGCGCCCGCGAGCGCTACGAGGAGATCTTCGGCAGCGCCGCGTTGACGCACGGCGCGCCCGGATGGCGGATGAACCGCTATGCGTTTCGCTACGCACAGCGGCTCGGCTTCCGGCATTGCTCGGACACGCGCGGCACCGGCCCGTTCATTCCGGTCGTCCGCGGCGAGCTCGTCGCCTGCCCGCAGCTGCCCACGACGCTGCCCACGCTGGACGAACTGCTCGCGAAAGGCGACACCCCCGATGAGGCCGTGCAGCGCCTGCTCGAGGCGAGCCGCGACCCGGCCCCGACCGGCCACGTCTACGCGGCTCGCGCGGAGGTGGAGGGAACGGTGTTCGAGTCCGCGCTCACCGCGCTGCTCGCGGGCTGGCATGCGCTGGGATACCGCGTGGTGTCGCTGCGCGAGTACGCGGCGGGGCTCAATCTCGCCAACCTGCCGCGGCGCAACGTCGTGCTGCAGTCGAATCAGGAGACCGGCGCTCCGGTGGCGGCCGAGGGCGAGGAGTTTCTCGCTATATAATGGTTGAATCGGAACAGCGAAACATCCCCCGGATGGTAGACCAGCCAGCGCCCGATTTCGAGCTGCCCGCGACCGGCGGCAAGACGTTCCGCCTCTCCCGCGGCAAAGGCGCTCCGCTCGTGCTCTACTTCTATCCGAAAGACAATACCCCGGGCTGCACCGCGGAGGGCCAGCAGTTCCGCGATCTCTATCCGGAATTCCAGAAGCTCGGCTGCGCGATTTACGGCGCTTCGCGCGACAGCATGAGATTGCACGAAGCGTTCAAGGCGAAGATGAAATTCCCCTTCGATCTCCTGTCCGACGGGGAGGAGGCGGCCTGCAAGCTCTACGGCGTCATCAAGATGAAAAACCTCTACGGCAGGAAGGTGCGCGGCATCGAGCGCAGCACGTTCGCGATCGACGCCAAGGGCATCCTGCGCCGCGAGTGGCGCGGCGTGCGGGTGCCGGGCCACGTGCCGGAGGTGCTCGAATTTGTCAAGACCCTCAAGACATAATGTTTCAGGTTTCAGGTCTCAAGTTTAAGGATGTGGGCTCACCGAAAAGACGCAGATGTCGAACTTGAAACTTGAAACTCAATCCGGGAGATTCATGACCCCGCGCAAGGCCGCAGCCGCTGCTTCCGCCGTCGTTGCCCGCCTCCCCGCCTCCACGAAGCTCTTCGTGCTCGACACGAACGTGCTGATGCACGATCCCACGAGCCTGTTCCGGTTCGAGGAGCACGACCTCTACATCCCGATGGCGACGCTGGAAGAGCTCGATCACAACAAGAAGGGCGTGTCGGAGGTCGCGCGCAACGCCCGCCAGGTAAGCCGTTACCTCGACGAGCTGGTCAGCCGCTGGGACCAGGCCATCGCGGCGGGAATCGCGCTCGCGAGCCGCGGCGACAAGACCGCCACCGGCCGCCTCTACCTGCAGACCGAGGCCGTCAACGGGAGCATTCCCGCCGGGCTCGCCGGCAGCACGTCCGACAACCAGGTCCTCACGGTCGTCAAGCACCTGCAGGAGCTCCATCCCCAGCGCCAGGTGGTCCTGGTGACGAAGGACATCAACATGCGCATCAAGGCGCGCGCGCTGGGGCTCGCCGCGGAGGACTACTTCAACGACAAGGTGCTGGAGGACACCGATCTCCTCCACACCGGCGCGCGCGCGCTGCCGGAGGACTTCTGGGAGAGCCACGGCCGGGAAATGGAATCGTGGCAGCAGTCCGGGCACACCTACTACCGGGTGCGCGGCCCGCTCTGCGGCGAGCTGCTGGTGAACGAATTCGTCTACCTCGAAGCCGAGCGCCCGTTCCATGCCCAGGTCCGGGAAGCAAGCGGCAAGACCGCCGTCCTCGCCACGTTGCGGGACTACGCCGGCCAGCGCCACAACGTGTGGGGCATCACCGCCCGCAATCGCGAGCAGAATTTCGCGTTGAACGCCCTGATGAACCCCCAGATCGATTTCGTGACGCTGCTCGGCCAGGCCGGCACCGGCAAGACGCTGCTCACGCTCGCGGCCGGCCTCATGCAGACGCTCGAGCACAAGACCTATACCGAGATCATCATGACGCGGGTCACGGTGCCGGTGGGCGAGGACATCGGGTTCCTGCCCGGCACCGAGGAGGAGAAGATGAACCCGTGGATGGGAGCGCTCGAGGACAACCTCGATGTCCTCAACAAGAGCGATGACGAGGCGGGCGAATGGGGGCGGGCCGCCACGCGCGATCTGATCCGCTCGCGCATCAAGGTGAAGTCGCTCAATTTCATGCGCGGGCGCACCTTCATCCACAAGTACCTGATCATCGACGAGGCGCAGAACTTGACGCCCAAGCAGATGAAGACGCTCATCACGCGCGCCGGACCCGGCACCAAGGTTGTGTGCCTCGGCAACATCGCCCAGATCGACACACCCTATCTCACCGAGGGCAGCTCGGGGTTGACTTACGTGGTCGACCGCATGAAAGGCTGGTCGCACAGCGCGCACGTGACGCTGACGCGCGGGGAGCGTTCGCGCCTCGCCGATTACGCCGCCGAAGCGCTTTGACCTCCCGCCGGCCGGCGGCCGGATCAGAAGCGGCCAGGATCCGCGTAGTTCTCGAAGCGCGTGAACTCGCCGCGGAAGGTCAGCTTCACGGTGCCGATCGGCCCGTTGCGCTGCTTGCCGATGATGACCTCCGCGAGGCCCTTGTCGGGCGAGTCGGGACGGTAGACTTCATCCCGGTAGATGAAGAGAATCAGGTCCGCGTCCTGCTCGATCGCTCCGCTCTCGCGCAGGTCCGACATCAGCGGGCGCCGGTCGGTCCGCGATTCCACGCCGCGGTTCAACTGCGACAGGGCGACGATCGGCACATGCAGCTCCTTCGCCAGGGCCTTCAGGGAGCGCGAGATCTCGGAGAGCTCGGTCGCCCGGTTCTCGGAATCGCTGCGCGACGCCGACATGAGCTGCAGGTAGTCGACGACCACCAGCCCCAGCTTCCCGCACTGGCGGTAGAGCCGGCGCGCCCGCGCGCGCAGCTCGAGGGGATTCAGCGCGCCGCTCTCGTCGATGTAGATGTTGGCGTTCTGGAGCTTGGCGAGCCCCGCGGTCACGTTCGACCAGTCGTTTTCCTCGACGCGACCGGTGCGGATCTTGTGCTGGCTCACGCGCGCGATCGAGCCGAGCATCCGCATCGCCACCTGCTCCCCGCTCATCTCCATGCTGTAGACGGCGACCGGCAGCCCGTAGTCGATGCCGACGTGCTCGGCGATGTTGAGAGCGAGGGCGGTCTTGCCCATGCTCGGGCGCCCGGCGACGATGATGAGATCGCCGGGCTGCAGGCCCGCGGTCTTCTGGTCGAGGTCGGTGAAGCCGGTCGGGATGCCGGTGATGTCGCTTGCGTTCTCGGCGTGATAGAGCTCGTCCATGCGGGTGACGACCCGCGCCGCGAGCTCATCGAGCTCGAGGAAGCCCTGGCGGCCGCGGCTGCTCGCCTCGGCGATCTCGAAAACGCGCCCCTCGGCGTAATCGAGCAGCTCGCTCGCCGTCCTGCCGCTGGGGGTGAAGGCGGATTCCGTGATCTCGGTGCCGACCGACGCGAGGTGCCGCATGACGGAGCGCTCCCGCACGATCTCGGCATAGCGGCGGACATTGGCCGCGCTCGGGGTGTTGAGCGACAGCGCGGCGAGGTAGGCCTGCCCCCCGATCTCGCCGAGCTTCCCGCTGCGCTCGAGGCTCTCGGCCACGGTCAGCGTGTCGGCAGGCTTGCCGTGCTCGATCAGCGCGCCGATGTGCTGGAAGATCAGGCGATGGTCGGCGCGGTAGAAATCCTGCTCGCCGAGGAGATCGGCGACCCGGTCCCATGCCGTGTTGTCGAGCAGCAGCCCGCCCAGCACCGACTGCTCCGCCTCGATCGACTGGGGCGGGACCCGCGCTGCCTCGACCTGTGCGTCCTTGACGATCGAGGTAACCTGGGCCTGAGCCATGCCGCGTGCCGCCGCTGTTGCGCTGTCTGCGTTATCGGTCTGGAATGAACCATCGCGCGCGAGGTCGCGCGATGAACTGCGAATCTACAGAAAAAAAAGGGCTGGTGCCAGCCCTTTTTTCAGGTAAATTTTTTTCGTTTCGAATGAACGACAAGCGCCGCGGCCTCCGCAAGATCTTCGAGAAGAAAACCGATAGCGAGTCGGCCGCTTGCCCGCCTCCGGGGTCAGATCCCCGAACATAAAAGACGTTCGGGGCCCCTCTTCCGCCCTGCGGCGTGCTACTGCTCTCCGAGCACCGACACCGTCACGGTGACTACGACGTCGGCATGCAGCGCGACCTTGAGCGGGTGGTCGCCGACCATCTTGAGCGGCCCCTGGGGCATGCGGATCGCGGCCTTCGGGACATCGAAGCCCTGGGCTTTCAGCGCTTCCGACACGTCCACGTTGGTGACGGAGCCGAAGAGCTTGCCGTCCACACCTGCCTTCTGCGCGATCTGCACCATGAGGCCCTCGAGCTTTGCGGCCTTCTCCTGGGCCTTGGCAAGCGCGTCCGCCTGCGCCTGTTCAAGCTCCGCGCGGCGCCGCTCGAATTCGGCCACGTTGGCGGGCGTGGCGCGCTTCGCCTTCCCATGCGGAATCAGGAAGTTGCGGGCGAATCCGTCCCTCACCTTGACGACGTCGCCGAGCCCGCCCAGGTTGACGATCTTCTCGAGCAGTATCACTTGCATATTTTCAACCCCGTCTAAAGTTTCAGGTCTCAGGTCTCAAGTTAAACGGCTCCCGGCCCTGGAAACCTTAAACCTGAGACCTTAGACCTGAAACGATTTCAATGCAGGTCCGTGTACGGCAGCAGCGCGAGAAACCGCGCGCGCTGGATCGCGACGGAGAGCTGGCGCTGGTAGCGCGCCTTGGTGCCGGTGATGCGCGCGGGGATAATCTTGCCGTTCTCGTTGATGAATTCCTTGAGCACGCCGATGTCTTTGTAGTCGATTTCCTTGACCTTCTCCGCCGTGAAGCGGCAGAAGCGGCGACGGCGGAACAGCTGTCCGCGGCCGCCGCGCGTGTCGCGGCCCTTCCCGCCCTTGCCGAACTTGCCCTTGCCGCGGCCCCTGCCTCCGGACCCTCTCGACATGCCCTGCCTTGCCATCGCCATGACTATTCCTCTATCACCTGTGCATCCGTCGCATGAAATACCAGCTGCGCGCTCATCCGGTTCTTCCGGTTCAGGAATCCCGTTAACCGCGCCGCCTGCCCCGGCTTCAGCCGGGACAGCGCCACCGCCACGTCAGCCATCGCCACCCCGTTCACCTCGCATTCAACCTCGCGCTTGAGTCCCGCCTCCGCCTGCTGCGAACGGTGCAGCAGCCGGAAATGGATGAGCGGGATGCCGGCGGGCGTGTAGCGCAGCGGCTCGATGGCGGTCAGTTCACCGCTCAACGCAACCTCGTTCGTCAAGCTGGTGCCGACGCCTCATCCGGCACCGGAGCGGGCTTCGCGCCCTCCTCGGGGGCCGGAGTGAGCGATCTTGACTTCTCTTCCTTCATCATCGGCGACGGTGTCGTCACCGCATCCCCCATCTTGACGATGAGGTGGCGCAGCACCGCGTCGTTGAACTTGAACGCGTGGTCGAGCTCGGACAGCGTCTCGCCGTCGCACTCGACGTTCATCAGCACGTAGTGCGCCTTGTGGACCTTCTGGATGGGAAAAGCGAGCTGGCGCCGACCCCAGTCTTCCAGCCGGTGAATCTTCCCGCTGCGGCCCGTTACCAGCTGCCGGTAACGTTCGACCATCCCGGGGACCTGCTCGCTCTGGTCCGGATGGACGATGAAAACGATCTCGTAATGACGCACCTGCATTCTCCTTATGGGTTGAGGGCTCCGATCGGTGAGCCCCGAGCCTCCCGCGTCACGCATGCGGTGAGGCAAGGATGATGATTCCGGCGTCCGGCCGGAATCATGAAGGCGCGGATTATACAGGACTATTTTGACCGGTTAAAGCAGTCCGGGACCCGGCGATTCAGCCGCGCGGGCCGCGCTGGCGGCGCGTCTCGGCAAGCAGTATGCCCGCCGATACCGACACGTTGAGGCTCTCCACGCTGCCGAGCATGGGAATGCGCGCGAGCTCGTCGCAGCACTCGCGCGTGAGCCGCCGCATGCCCTCCCCTTCCGCCCCGAGCACCCAGGCGAGCGGACCCTCGAGCCGGACCGAATAGAGGTCGCGCGGCGCGCCCTGCTCTGCCCCGATCAGCCAGATGCCCCGCTCCTTCAGCTCGCGCAAGGCGCGCGCGAGATTGGTGACCGTGATGAACGGCACGCTCTCCACCGCGCCGCTCGCGACCTTCTCCACCACCGGCGTGATGCCCGCGGCGCGGTCCCGGGGCGTGAGCACCGCGTGCACGCCCATGGCGTCCGCGACGCGCAGGCAGGCGCCGAGATTGTGGGGATCGGTAACGCCGTCCAGGACCAGCAGGAGCGCGGGTTCGTCGAGCCCGTCAAGAACGCTCTCCAGATCCCGCACCGGCGCCCCGGCTTCGACCCGCGCGGCAACGCCCTGGTGGCGCGCGTGACCCGTCATGCCGTCGAGCCGGGCGCCCTCCACCATGATTACGCGCACGCCGCGCGCCTGCGCCGACTGCGCCAGGTCGCGCATGCGGCGGTCGCCGCGGGAGCGGTCGAGGTAGACCTCGCGCACCCCCGCCGCTTTCTGCCGCAACCGGCTGATGACGGCGTGAAATCCGTAAATAAGGCGCGACTCACCCATCACTTATCGCCGCCGTCAGGCAAGCGTGAAATCGATGCGGCTGGTATCGAGGTCCACGCGCACGACCTCCACCCGCACGCGGTCGCCGAGACGGTAGCGCTTGCGTGTGCGCTCTCCCATGAGCTGGTGCTTCGCGGCGTCGAAGTGGAAGTAATCGTTGCCGAGCTCGGAGACGTGCACCAGGCCCTCGACGTAAACGTCATCGAGCGCGACGAAGGCGCCGAATGAGGTGACGCCGCTCACGCTGCCCGTGAAGACTTCGCCGACCCGGTCCTTCATGTAATAGCACTTGAGCCACGCGACGACGTCGCGCGTCGCGTCGTCCGCCCGCCGCTCGGTCATCGAGCAGTGCGCCCCGAGCTCGTGCCAGTCGCCCGGCTCGTAGCGCCGGCGGCGCAGCACCTCCTTGATGGCGCGATGCACGAGCAGATCCGGATAGCGGCGGATCGGCGAAGTGAAATGGGTGTAGGACTCGTAGGCGAGCCCGAAATGGCCGACGTTGTCCGGGCTGTAGACCGCCTGCTGCAGGGAGCGCAGCAGCACCGTCTGCAGCAGCTGCGCATCCGGACGATCCCGTACCCGCGTCAGGAGCTTGGCGTAGTCGCGCGCGTGCGGATCGTCCCCGCCGCCGAGCTGCAAGCCGAATCCCTTCAGGAACTCGCGCACCGCCGCGAGCTTTTCGGGCGTCGGGCCTTCGTGGATGCGGTAGAGCATGGGGTGATCCCTGCCGCGCAGGAAATCCGAGGCGCAGACATTCGCCGCGAGCATGCATTCCTCGATCAGCCGGTGCGCGTCGTTGCGCCGGACCGGTACGATGCGCGCGATCTTGCCGTGCGCATCGAAAATCATCTCGGTCTCGATGGTCTCGAAGTCGATCGCACCGCGCCGTTCGCGCGCCTTCGCGAGCAGCTGGTAGAGCCGGTGGAGGCTGCGCAGATGCGGCAGCAATCCGTGATGGCGGCGCGCCGCCTCGCCGTGCTCGTCCTCCAGCATCGCCTCCACGTCGGTATAGGTGAGCCGCGCCTGCGAGCGGAATACGGCGGGATAGAAGCGGTAGGAACGGATATCGCCGTCCGCGCTTACCTGGATATCACAGGCCATCGCGAGCCGCGGCACTTGCGGATTGAGCGAGCACAGCCCGTTGGATAGCTTCTCGGGCAGCATCGGGATTACGCGCCGCGGAAAGTAGACCGAGTTGCCGCGGTTGCGGGCTTCCTGATCGAGCGCATCGCCGTGCTTCACGTAGTGGCTGACATCGGCGATGGCGACGAGCAGGCGCCAGCCTGACTCCATTTCCTTGCGCCCGGGCGCCGCCTCGCAGTACACGGCGTCGTCGAAGTCCTTCGCGCTCTCTCCGTCGATCGTGACCAGCGGCAGCGCGGTGAGATCCGTCCTGCCGGCACTGTCCCGGGGCGTGACTTCGTCCGGCAGCCTCGCGCATTGCTCCTCGACAGCGCCCGGGAAAACGTGGGGCAGCGCGTGCTTTCTCAGCGCGATCTCGATCTCCATGCCGGGATCGGCATAGTCGCCGAGCACTTCGATCACGCGCGCGACCGGCTGCGCGTGCCTGGAGGGTTGCGCCACGACTTCCACCGTCACCACCTGCCCCGGCTGCGCGCCGCCCGCCGCATCCGGCGGCACGAGGAATTCATGGCTCACGCGCTTGTCCTCGGCGGTGACATAGCGTATCCCGTGCTCGCTGTGCAGCCGACCCACCAGCCGCTGCTGCGCGCGCTCGAGAACCTCCACCACCTTGCCTTCCGGGCGGCCGCGGCGGTCGGCACCGGACATGCGCGCCACCACGCGGTCGCCGTGCATGACCTCGCGCATCTCCTTCGCGCCGAGAAAGAGATCCGGCCCGCCGTCGTCGCGCGCAAGGAAACCGAAGCCGTCGGGGTGCCCCTGCACGCGCCCCCGCACGAGATCGAGCTTGGCGACGACGCAGATGGCATTGCGACGGTTGCGCATGATCTCGCCGTCGCGCTCCATCGCGGCGAGGCGCCGCGCGAAAGCATCGCGCTCGGCCGGCGTGATGTGCAGGAGCCGCTCGAGCTCGCCCCCACTGACGGGCACTCCACGCCGCTGCAGCGTCTCCAGGATGAATTCGCGGCTTGGAACGGGACGCTCGTAGCGGCGCGTTTCGCGCGCGATGTGCGGATCGCGGGCGCGCGCTCTTGGCGCACGATGCGGCTTGCGATTTTTCCGTGCAGTCATTTGATCGGCGGGGTACGTTCGGATAGAATCGCGCCCGCATGCCCAGGTGGCGGAATTGGTAGACGCACCAGGTTCAGGTCCTGGCGCCAGCAATGGTGTGGGGGTTCGAATCCCTTCCTGGGCACCAACCATCCAGTTTCCAGTTGCAGGTTCCGAGTTTCCAGTTGCTGCCTGGCCGCCTCAACTCGAGACTGGAAACTCGCAACTCGAAACTCATTTAAACGGGTGGCGCAGCACGATCGTCTGCGCGCGCTCGGGGCCGGTGGATATGACGTCGATCGGCACCTCGAGGATGCTCTCGATGCGCTTGAGATAGTTCCGCGCCGCCTTCGGCAGCTGCGCGAAACGCGTGCGCCCGATGGTGCTCTCCTTCCAGCCCGGCAACTCCTCGTAGATCGGCTCGCACTCTTCCAGCGCATCGGCTCCGGCTGGAAGGATGTCGCTGCGCCTGCCGTTGGCGCGATAGGCGACCGCAAGCTGGATGGACTCCAGCCCGTCGAGCACGTCGAGCTTGGTGACGCCCAGCCCGGATATCCCGTTCAGCTGCACCGAGCGCTTGAGCGCCGCCGCGTCGAACCAGCCGCAGCGGCGCGGCCGCCCGGTGGTGGCGCCGAACTCGTTGCCGCGGCTCGCGAGCCGGCGCCCGATGTCGTCGTTCAACTCCGTCGGAAACGGCCCCGAGCCGACGCGCGTCGCGTACGCCTTGGTCACGCCGAGCACGTAGTGAAGGTGCTTCGGACCGATGCCGGCGCCGGCGGCCACGGCGCCCGCCACGCAATTGCTCGAAGTCACGTACGGATAGGTGCCGTGGTCGATGTCGAGCAGGACCCCCTGCGCGCCCTCGAACAGCAGGTTCTCTCCCGCCGCCTGCGCTTCGTAGAGCAGCCTCGGCACATCGGCGACCATCGGCAGGATCTTGTCCGCCGCCGCCAGGGTGTCGTCGTAGGTCTTCTGGTAATCCACGGGCGCGGCGCGGAGGTAATTCACCAGCACGAAATTGTGGAAGTCGAGCAGCTCCCTCAGCTTTTTCCCGAAGCGCTCCGGGCGGGCAAGGTCCTGCAGGCGGATCGCGCGGCGCGCGACCTTGTCTTCGTATGCCGGGCCGATGCCGCGGCCCGTGGTGCCGAGCTTGAAATCGCCCTTGGCGTTCTCGCGCGCAATATCGAGCGCCTGGTGGTAGGGAAGGATCAGGGGACAGGCCTCGCTGATCTTAAGGCGGCTGCGCACTTTCACCCCCGCCGCCTCGAGCATCGCGATTTCCTCGACCAGCGCCTGGGGAGAGACCACGACGCCGTTGCCGATGTAGCACGCCACGCCCGCGCGCAGTATCCCGGACGGGACGAGGTGCAGCACCGTCTTTCTGCCGCCGATCACCAGCGTGTGGCCGGCGTTGTGCCCGCCCTGGAAGCGCACCACGCCCCGGGCACGGTCGGTCAACCAGTCGACGATCTTGCCCTTGCCCTCGTCGCCCCACTGGGCGCCGACGACGACGACGTTGCGCGCGGCCCGCTTCATCGCGTCCTGCCCTTGCTATCCGGCTTGCGCCGCCGCCCCGGTGCCGTCCCCGCCCCGGCGAGGCCGCGCAGATTGATCGAGAAGCCCGTGGCCGGCCGCGGCCGTCCGAACGCCCTCCCGACTTCGTCGTAGCGTCCACCGCGCGCGATCGCCCCGGTGACACCTTTGCAATAGGCGTCGAACACCACCCCCGAGTGGTAGCGGTAGCCGCGCAGCTCGGCGAGATCGATGCTCACCGGAACCGGGCACGCTTTTGCGAGCGCCCGCAGCGTCGCCAGGGCGCGGCTCAGCTCGGGAATTCGCGGCAGCTTTCTCTCGGCGAGCGCCAGCACCTCAGAGCCGCCGTAAAGCTCGGGCAGCAGCGCGAGCGCCGACCTCGTCTTCGCGTCGAGGCGGCGCGCAAGCCGCCTGAGCGCGGAGGCGTCCTTCTTCTGAAGCGCCTCGAACAGCTCGTTCTCGTGCGCCGCGCCGACGCCGGCCGCCTGGACAAGGGAGCGGAACACCGCGACGTGGCCGAGATCCATGCGCGCGCCGCGCACGTCGGCCGTCGCCAGCGCACGGGCGAGCAGCGCCTGGATCTCGAGATCGCCTGCGATGCCGGCCTGGCCGTAGATCTCGGCGCCGACCTGGATCAGCTCGCGCGTTGCGCCCGGAGCAGCCGGCAATGCGTGCAGGACGCTGCCGCAGTAGCACAGCCGCGTCACGCTCTTGCGATTGAGCAGGTGGGCGTCGATCCGCGCGACCTGCGGCGTGATGTCGGCGCGCAGACCCATCATCCGCCCCGAGAGCTGGTCGACCAGCTTGAAGGTCCGCAGGTCGAGGTCGTGACCGGTGCCGGTGAGAAGCGATTCCACGTACTCCAGCAGCGGCGGCATGACCAGCTCGTAGCCCTGCGCGCCAAAGAGGTCGAGCAGGTCGCGGCGCAGCCGCTCGAGGCGTGCAGCCTCGGGCGGCAGGATGTCCTCGATGTATTCGGGCAGGACCCAGGTACGCATCTGGCAGGTCTAAAGTTTCAAGTTTAAAGTCTAAAGTGTTTTCAGGAAACTTGAGACGTGAGACTTTAAACCTTAAACCAAAGTTAGTGGCGCACGAGGTAGAGCAGCAGCAGGCCGGCGAGCATGGAAGTGAGCCCGATGAAGCGGATCTGGCCGTCGCTCATCTCGGTCAGCCGCCGGAAGGTGTCGCGCCACACGCCCGGCAGCAGGAATGGCAGCACGCCCTCGATGATGAGCATCAATGCGAGCGCGGTGAGCAGGATGTTTACCATCGATCATTTTCTTGCGGAAATGCCTGCTGGCAACTTCCGCACCGTACTCTTTCCCTCTCCGCTCGGGAGAGGGTGCGCCGAAACGTGGAGCAGGGGCCCCGGTTTCCGGGGATGCGACCGTGCAGGCGAACGTTAGCACGCGTTTCATCGCGGCGCCGCATCCCGCTCCGGGGTCGCATCCAAGCACACTACGCTTGGAACCTGCTCCGCCCTCCGCGGGCGCAGGGGTGAGGGGTTCTGGCGCCCCTACTTGCCCTGCCTGCCGCTCGACTTGAGGTACTTGAAGAATTCGGAATTCGGCTCGAGCACCAGCACGTCGTTCCTGCCCCGGAAGCTCGCCCGATAGGCCTCGAGGCTGCGGTAGAACGCGTAGAACTCGGGATTCTGCTCGTAGGCACGGGCGTAGATCGCGGTCGAGCGCGCGTCGCCCTCGCCCTTGATGCGCTGCGCCTCGCGGTAGGCCTGGGCGACGATCACCTCGCGCTGCTTGTCGGCTTCGGCCCGTATCCTCTCCGACTCCGCGGCGCCGGTCGACCGGAGCTCGTTCGCGACGCGCTTGCGCTCCGCCTCCATGCGGCGGTAGACGTCGACGCTCACCTCCTGCGGCAGGTCCACGCGTTTCAAGCGGACGTCGAGCACCTCCACCCCGATCTTGCCGGCGTCCTCGTTCGCCTTCTCGCGCATGAGGTCCATGATCTTGTCGCGCTCGCCGGAGACGACGTCGTGCACGGTGCGATTGCCGAACTCGGCGCGCAGGCCGTCGTTGATCGTCTGCAGCAGCCGCGTCTGGGCAAGGCCCTCGTTGCCGCCGACGCTCACGTAATACTGGCGCACGTCCGTGATGCGCCACTTCACGAAAAGATCCACCAGCACGTTCTTCTTCTCGGAAGTGAGGAAGCGCTCCGGCTCGGCGGTGTCGATGGTGAGAATGCGCACGTCGAAAAAGCGCACGTTGTCGAGCAGCGGAATCTTGAAGTAGAGTCCGGGCTGGGTCTTGATCGCGATCACTTCACCGAGCCGGAACACGATCGCGTTCTGGCGCTGGTCGACGACGAAAAGGCTCAGCGCGCCGATAACGAGCGCCACCAGCGCGCCGATCAGGATCGGCCCCAGCCGGCTTCTCATTGCCGTGATTCCCGCTCGCGCGAGCGGAATGCCTCGCGCGAGCGCGTGGTGGAAGGATCCTGCACGGGCGGCGCCTCGGCAGGTTTCGCCAGGCCCTCGCCCGGCCCGGTTCCGCTCATCTGCATGAGCTTGTCGAGCGGCAGGTAGATCAGGTTGTTGCCGCCCTTCTGGTCGACCAGCACCTTGCTGGTATTGCTGAGGATCTGCTGCATCGCCTCGATATAGAGCCGGTCACGGGTGACCTGGGGCGCCTTGTTGTACTCCGCAACGATCTGGCGGAAGCGCGAGCCATCGCCCTCCGCCTGCTCGATCACGCGCTGGCGGTAGCCCTCCGCTTCCTGCGTGAGGCGCGCCGCCATGCCGCGCGCCTTCGGAATCACGTCGTTGGCGTAGGCCTCGCCCTCGTTCTTCTGGCGCTCGCGGTCCTGCCCGGCCTTGACCGCGTCGTCGAATGCCGCCTGCACCTGCTCGGGCGGTTGCGCGTTCTGCATCGTCACCTTGCTGATGCTGATGCCGGTCCCGTAGCGATCGAGAATCTCCTGCATCAGCTTGTGGGCGCGCGCGGCGACCTCCGCCCTGCCCTCGAAGATCACGAAATCCATGCTGCTCTTGCCGACGATCTCGCGGATCGCGGTCTCCGCCGCCTGCAGCACCGCCTCGTCGGGCGCGCGGTTGTTGAACAGGTAATCGGTCGGGCTCTTCAGCACGTACTGGACGGCGAACTGGACGTCGACGATGTTCTCGTCGTCGGTCAGCATCAGGGACTCCTTCAGCACCTTGCTCTTGACGTTGTTGCGGTAGCCCACCTCGACGCTGCGCACGCCCGCGACATTCACCACCTCGGCCGACTCGATGGGGTACGGCAGGTGCCAGCGCGGGCCCGGCATCGTGGCCTCGACGAACTTGCCGAAGCGCAGCACGATGCCGCGCTGGCCCTCGTAAACGATGTAGAAGCCGCTCGCCATCCAGACCAGGAAGATGAGTCCGAGCAGGAGCCCTGCGCCGCCGCCGAATCGCTTTGCGCCCGCCCCCTGCGGCCCTTCGCCGCCGGCGCCGCCGCGGCGCCCGAACAGCGCATTCAACTTGCGGTTGAAATCGCGCCAGATCTCGTCCAGGTCGGGCGGGCCCTGGCCGGGGCGGCGCCCCCACTGCGGGTCATTGAGCGACATGAGTGCGCCGAGCAGCCGCAGCGAGCGGTCCCGTACAAAGTCGCGGCAGGTCCTGAAGTAAGCCAACATGGAGGTCCGAAGATTCTTATGCCGCGGCGGTGCTGTCGTGCTCGGCGGGCGCCGGCGCCGCACCGGCGTACTCCTCGAGCGCCAGGCGGATGAACTCGGTCCCCTCGCCCGACTGCGCGCTCGCCCAGACGCGTGAAATCTTACCATATCCGTCGCGCTCGATCCGCGCGGGCAGCCGCGTGCGATCGATCTTGTTCATCACCTGGACCTGCGGGATCGCGTGTGCGCCGATCTCGGCCAGGACCCGGTCGACCGCAGCGATCTGCGCGTCGCGGTCCTCGCTGCTCGCGTCCACGACGTGCAGCAGCAGATCCGCGTGCGCCGTCTCCTCGAGCGTCGCGCGGAACGCCGCCACCAGCGTGTGCGGGAGCCGCCGGATGAAGCCGACGGTGTCCGAGAGCACCACGCGCGCACCGTTGCCGGTGTGCACGCGCCGCGTGGTGGTGTCGAGCGTCGCGAACAGCTGGCCCGCGGCGTAGACCCCGGAACGCGTGAGGCGGTTGAATAGGGTCGACTTGCCGGCGTTGGTGTAGCCGACGACCGAGGCCGTGAACAGGTGACTGCGGCCGCGCGAGCGGCGCTGGATGTCGCGGCTCGCCCGCACCTTCTCGAGCTTGTCCTTGAGCACTTTCACCCGCTTGCCGATCAGCCGCCGGTCGGTTTCGAGCTGGGTCTCGCCCGGTCCGCGCAGCCCGATGCCGCCCTTCTGCCGCTCGAGGTGGGTCCAGCCGCGAACGAGGCGCGTGGACAGGTGCTCGAGCTGCGCGAGCTCGACCTGAAGCTTGCCCTCGTGGGTGCGCGCCCGCTGCGCGAAGATGTCGAGGATGAGGCTCACGCGATCGACCACCCGGCACCCGAGGCTGCGCTCGAGATTGCGCTCCTGGGCCGGCGTCAACTCGTGATTGAAGATGGCGAGGCGCGAGCCGGTGGCGGCGAGCGTGCGCGCCACCTCCTCCACCTTGCCCTTGCCGGCGAACAGCGCGGGATCGGGCCGCGCGCGGCGGCCGCCGATGACGGCGCGCGCGGTCACGCCGGCGCTTGCCGCGAGCTCGCTGATTTCGTGCACGCCCTCCGCGTAGCCGGCCTCGCCGAAGTCGAGGCTGACCAGCACCGCCTCGGTGCCGTTCCGGGGACGGTCAAGCATCAACTTGGGGAGGCCGCATCAGCCGTCGGAGCCCTGGTCCAACTGAAGGTTGACGGCCCGTGCGGGAACCACGGTCGAGATCGCGTGCTTGTAGACCATCTGGGTGACCGTGTTCTTGAGCAGGACCACGTACTGGTCGAAGGAATCGATCTGCCCCTGGAGCTTGATGCCGTTCACCAGGTAGATCGAGACCGGTATGTGCTCCTTGCGCAGGGTATTGAGAAACGGGTCTTGTAGCAGCTGCCCCTTGTTGCTCATGACTTGCCTCGTGTTTACGCTGTTTTTGAGCACCTAACTCTACTCGCTTTTTCGCCGCTGCGCCATGCAGTTAGCGCCTCCGCCCGGCACGCTTCGCGTAGGGATTCGCCCCCGACCTCAACTCCACCCGCAGGGGGGTACCCTGCAATTTGAAAGCGTCCCGGAAGAATCGTTCCAGGTAGCGCCGGTAGGTGTCCGGAACGCGCTCGAGGGCACTGCCGTGGACCACGATGCGCGGCGGGTTGACGCCGCCCTGGTGGGCGTAGCGCGGCCGGGGGCGGATGAGCCCCGAGCGCGGCGGCTCCTGCCGGGCGACGGCTTGCGCCAGGACCCGGGTCAGGCGCGGCGTCGGCAGGCGCGCCATCGCCGCGGCGTATGCCTCATCTACCGACTTCAGCAGCGCGGGCACCCCCTGGCCGGTCAGCGCCGAGATGAAATGCAGGCGCGCGAACGCCAGGAAATCGAGCTTGCGCGCGAGCACGCGCTTCGTGTGGCTGCGCGCCTCCGCGGTGAGCCGCTCCCACTTGTTGACCGCGACCACCAGAGCGCGCCCGGCCTCCAGCAGATAGCCCGCGATATGGGCGTCCTGCTCCGCGATCTCCTGCCGCGCATCGAGAACCAAGATCGCGACATTGGCCTCCTCGATCGCCTGCATCGTCTTCCCCACCGAGAACTTCTCCACCACCTCGGCGACGCGCCCGCGCCGGCGCAGGCCCGCGGTGTCGATGAGGGTGTAGCTGCGGCCGTCGTGCTCGAACTCGACGTAAATCGAATCGCGCGTCGTGCCGGGCTCGCTGTGCACCACTACGCGCTCCTCGCCGAGCAGCGCGTTGACCAGCGTGGACTTGCCCACGTTGGGCCGGCCCACGACGGCGATCCTGGGGCGGCGGCCCGGCGCCGTCGCCGGTTCGCGCGCCTCCGGGAGCGCCGCGAGCACGATGTCCATGAGATCCGGGATGTGCTCGCCGTGGGCCGCCGATACCGGCAAGGGCTCGCCGAGCCCCAGCACGTGGAACTCCGCCCCGGCCATCGCGGGCTGCATGCCCTCCGCCTTGTTGACCACCAGGAAGATGCGGCGGCCGCTCCTGCGCAGTGCTTCCGCGATCTCGCGGTCCTGGGGCACCAGCCCGGCGCGGGCATCCACCATGAACAGCACCGCGTCGGACTCGTCCACCGCCTGGCGCGTCTGCCGCGCCATCTCCTGCATGACGCCGTGCGGCGCCATCGGCTCGAACCCGCCGGTATCGACTACCAGGTAGGGCCTTGCCCCGATGCGCCCGCGCCCGTAGTGGCGGTCGCGCGTCAGGCCCGGCGCGTCGGCGACGAGCGCGTCGCGGCTGCGCGTCAGCCGGTTGAAGAGCGTCGACTTGCCCACGTTCGGCCGGCCCACTATTGCCACGATAGGCAGCATGTCATTTGACCGTGAACGCGTAGACACCGCCGGCGCGGGTCTGCACCAGGAAGCTCGTCGCATCGAGCGCGATCGGGGCCGCAAGCACGGCGCTGCCGTCGGTCTCGATGCGCGCCGCAAAGGAGCCGTCTTCGCGCGAGATGAGGTGCACGTAGCCCTCGAGGTCGCCGACGACGACGTGCCGCCCGAGCGCGAGCGGACCGCTCACGTTGCGGCCGGCGAGCTTGTCCTGGCGCCAGATGCTGGCGCCGCTCGTCTTGTCCAGCGCCTGCACGGCGTTGCGGTCATCGGTCACGTAGAGGTAGCGCGCGTCGACCGCGATGCCGGCGACGCTGGAAACGTCGCGCGCCCACTGCGGGGTCCCGCGAAACGCGTCGAAGCAGGCCACCCGCCCCTGGAACGCCACGGCGCACACCTGATTGCCATCGACCACGGGCAGGCTGGTCACGTCCGCGACCCGCTCGAGCTCGGTCGTTCCGCGCGGCAGCGCGACGACTGCTTCCCAGCCGAGAATGCCGTTGGTGACCGCGAGCGCCACCAGCCGTCCGCCCGGAAATCCCGCAAACACCCCGCCCTGGCGCACGACCACGCCGACATGGGCGCGCACCGAGAGCGGGGGTATCGCGCGCTGGTAGACCCATTTTCCCTTGCCGGTGGCGGCGTCGAGCCCGTGTATCCGGCCATCGCCGGTGCGCGCGACGACGACGCCCTCCTGCACTTCCGGAGGTGCCAGCACTTCGCCGGAGAGCTGCGCCTGCCAGCGCGGCCTGCCCTCGCGGTCGAAGGCGAGCACCCGGCCCCTGGGCGTGCCGAGCAGCACCAGACCCTCGTCCACGCCCACGCCGCCCGAGATGCGCTCCCCGGCGTCGACGGCGATAACGGACTTGCCGCTTGCCTTGTCGAATCCGGTCACGCCACCGTCGGCCCCGGCCGCGTAGACGAGGTTGCCGGAGACCCGCGGATAGAACACGTCCTTCCGCGCGGAGCCCACGCTGCCCTGCCACAGCATCGCCAACGTCGCCGTGGGCGAGAATTCGGTGAGCGCGGCCGGCTTCTGCGCCGGAGCACCGCCGCACCCGGCGAGCAGCGCGACCGCCGCAACGAGCCACGGCCCTTGGGGAAATCGAGGCGCCATATCAATAGAGCGGCGGGCTGCCGACCGGATGCGACCCCCCGGGCCGCCGGTTCACTTGGCGTCGCCGAGGGAGTCGAGCTTGAGCTGCAGGGTGGCGCGGTAAGGGCTTGCGGCGTCGCTGCGGTCTAGCGCCAGCTGGTAGGCATTGCGAGCGTCCGCGTTCTTTCCCTGGGCGGCCAGAATGTCGCCCCGCATGTCCGCGTAGAGGGCGGTCATCGACTCCTCCGGTTTCGCTTCAAGGAGCTTCATGGCTTCCGCGTAGCTCTTCTCGTCGAGCAGCACACCGGCGAGGCGCAGCCGCGCGATATCCCGCAGCTCCGCGCGGCGCGCGTTATCCACCACCCAGGTGAGCTGCGCCTTGGCCGCGGGCAGCTCCCCGCCCTCGAAGCTCGCCCGGGCGGCGCTCAAGGCGGCAAAGCTGGCATACGGCGTGGACGCGTATTTCGCCACGATCTTGCCCGCGATGTCGCGCACCTGCTTGCGGTCTCCGGCGCGCTCCGCCTGCTCGAGCTGCTCGTAGAGCGCGACGGCCGCGAGCGTCTGGGTGTGCCGGTAGTAGCGCCAGCCCTGGAAGCCCCCGATCGCGAGCGCGCCCAGGGCGGCGCCGAGAATCACCAGCCTGCCGTAGTCCTTCCACCACCCCTTCAGCTGATCGAGCTGTTCCTGCTCCTGGAGGTCGTATGCCATTCTTGTGCCCCAAAATTCGAGAGACGAGAGGAGAGAGGAGAATGGCGTCAAACCTGGTTACGGACCTGACGTCTCTCTCCTCTCGCCTATCTCCTCTCGCGTTGCTTTATAAGGTCGATCGCTTCAGGGACCGACGCGCGGACCTGCTGCGCCGCCTCGCGCAGGGGCTTTACGCTGACGACGCCCGCCGTCGCCTCGTCGTCGCCCACGATGACGGCGTAGCGCGCGCCGCTCGCATCCGCCCGCCTCAACTGCGACTTGAAGCTCCCCCCTCCGCAGTGGAGCACCACCGCAAGGCCGCCATCGCGCAGCACCTCGGCCACGCGCGCGCCGTAGCGCTCGGCCGCGGTTCCCTGCCGCACCAGGTAGACGTCCGGGCCCGGCGCCGGCCGGCCCGCGCCGTCCCCGAGCAGGGCGAGCAGCCGCTCGATTCCCAGCGCGAAACCGCAGGCGGGCGCGGGCTTGCCGCCGATACTCTCGAAGAGCGCATCGTAGCGGCCGCCCGCGCACACCGCGTTCTGCGCGCCGAGCCGGTCGCACACCCATTCGTAGACCGCGCCGTTGTAGTAATCGAGCCCGCGCACCAGCCGGCTGTTGATGCGAAACGCGACGCCGCTCTCGCGCAGCATTCCCTGCAGGTCCTCGAAATTCCTGACCGACACCTCATCGAGGTCGTCGGCGAGCCGCGGGGCGCCCGCGATGAGCTCGGCCATCTCCGGATTCTTGCTGTCGAGGACCCGCAGCGGATTGGCGCGCAGCCGCCGCTTCGAGTCGGCGTCGAGCCGGCGCTCGTGGCTCTCCAGGTAGCGGACCAGCCGGCGCCGGTAGCGGGACCGCGCCTGCGCATCGCCCAGCGTGTTCAAGTCGAGCTCGATGCCGCCAATGCCGAGCGCGCGCCACAGCCGGGCGCACATGGTGAGATGCTCGGCATCGATGTCGGAGCCGGGAAATCCCAGCGCCTCCACGCCGACCTGGTGGAACTGCCGGAAGCGCCCCTTTTGCGGGCGCTCGTGGCGGAACATCGGGCCCCAGTACCACAGGCGCTGCGGGCCGGCGTAGAGCAGGTTATGCTCAATCACCGCGCGCGCGCACGCGGCGGTGCCCTCCGGCCTCAGGGCCAGGCTCTCGCCGCTCAGCGCATCGACAAAGGTGTACATTTCCTTCTCGACGATGTCGGTCACCTCGCCGATCGAGCGGACGAAGAGGTCGGTTTTTTCCAGTATCGGCGTGCGCAGGTTGCGGTAGCCGTAGGCGCGCAGCCAGTCGCACACGGTGTCCTCGAAGAACTCCCACAATTGCGCCTCGTCCGGCAGGACGTCGTTCATCCCGCGGATCGCCTGTATCTTCTTGGAGGACATCGTGACTCGCGCTCGTGCCGGGTGCCGCAGTGTACTACCGGTCACGGATCACCGGTCACTGGTCACCCCCGGGGAGACTACACGCGTGCGGTATCCTTCGCCGGCCTGCCCCCGTCCGCAGGGGCAGGTCCGGAGTAGGTGTCGATGACGTACTGCTCGACGATCTTCTGGAATTCCGCGGCAATTCCCTCACCCTTCAGCGTCACGGTTTTCACACCGTCCACGTAGACCGGCGCCACCGGGTTCTCCCCCGAACCCGGCAGGCTGATGCCGACGTTGGCGTGCTTGCTCTCGCCCGGGCCGTTCACCACGCATCCCATCACCGCGACGCGCATGTTCTCCACGCCCGGAAAGCGGCCGCGCCACTGCGGCATTCTCTCCCGCAGCCAGCTCTGGATGCGGTCGGCCAGCTCCTGGAAATAGGTGCTGGTGGTGCGCCCGCATCCCGGACAGGCGATCACCATCGGGGCGAACGAACGCAATCCCAGGGTCTGGAGGATCTCCTGCGCCACCACCACTTCACGGGTGCGGTCTCCGCCCGGCTCGGGCGTGAGTGAAATGCGCAGGGTGTCGCCGATGCCTTCCTGCAGCAGCACCGCCAGCGCCGCCGTGGAGGCGACGATGCCCTTCGAGCCCATGCCCGCCTCGGTAAGGCCCAGGTGCAGCGCGTAATCGCAGCGGGCCGCGAGGTCGCGGTATACCGCGATGAGGTCCTGCACGCCGCTCACTTTGCACGACAGGACGATGGCATCGCGCGCCAGCCCGAGCGCCTCGGCCTGGCGGGCGCTGTCCAGCGCGGAAGCGACGAGCGCGCCCCGGGTCACCACTGCCGAATCCTGCGGCTGCGGCTGGCGCGCGTTCTCGTCCATCATCCGCGCGAGCAGCTCCGGGTCGAGGCTGCCCCAGTTGACGCCGATGCGCACCGGCTTCCCGTAGCGGCAGGCGAACTTGATCAGGGTCGCGAACTGCTCGTCGCGCTTCGCGCCGCGCCCGACGTTGCCGGGGTTGATCCGCAGCTTCGCCAGCGCTTCCGCGCACGCCGGGTGCTGCGTGAGCAGGCGATGCCCGTTGAAATGAAAATCGCCGACCAGGGGCACGTTGACCCCCGCTGCGTCGAGCCGATCCCGGATCAGCGGCACCGCCGCCGCGGCCTCGACGTTGTTCACCGTCACGCGCACGATCTCCGAACCGGCGCGCGCCAGTTCCGTCACCTGCCGCACCGTCGCCGCCACGTCCGCCGTGTCGGTGTTGGTCATGGACTGCACCACGATCGGGGCGTCGCCGCCGATCGTAACCTGCCCTACCCGCACCGGGCGGCTCTTCCGGCGCGGCGCCGGGCCGTGATCCGCGTAGCACTTCATTCGAGTGTCAGCCGGGCAACGTCGATCTTGGTGTGGCGCGCGAGGTCGATTGCGCGGCCGTTGTAGGTCATGCGCACGCCCTGCGCATTGCCCACCACGATGTGGAGCGGCGGCAGCCCCCTCACGCGCCGCGTGGTACCGGCCTGATTCAGATTCGAATGGATGGTCTGGTCGTTGCGGTCGCGGATCTCCACCCAGGACTCCTCGTCAAAGACGAACGTCAGCTCGCGCGCATCCGGATGCGTGATCACTTCGCGCGGGGGCGACGTGCCCGGGGCGGATTTCGCGGGTTGCGCTGCGGCATCCTTCGGGGGGCGTGCTGTGGCTGCGGCCGGTTGAGCCGCCTTCACGACTTCCCGCGGCTTTTCCGCGGGGGCCGCGCGCTGCGGTTCCTGCGGAGCCGGAAGCGCCGCAGCTTCGCGCGGTGGCGGCGGCGCAACGGTATAGGTTCCTTCGTCGAAGATGAACTCGTAGCCCGCGAGCAGCGCGACGACCACAGCCGCCGCCGCCGCGTAGCGCGGCCAGCGCCGCGGCCCGGCAGCCGGAAACGGGATATCCCTCGAAGGCGGGGGCTCGGGGTGCGGCGCGGGCGCAGGAAGGAGGTCGCTGACCGCCCGCACGAGCTCCTCCGGGTCCAGATTGAGCAGCCGTGCGTAATTGCGAATGAAGCCGCGCACGAAAGTCGGCCCCGGCAGCTGCTCGTACTGTCCGGATTCGAGCGCCTCGACCTGCCAGACCGAGAGCTTCAGGCGGCGCGCGACGTCCGCGGTGCTCAGGTTCTGCGCCTCGCGTGCCTGGCTCAGCCGGAGGTTCGGGGCCACGCCCGGCCCGGGCGTAGCGCTGGTCTGCATGTCGCCGGCGTCAATCATTCGTACTGGCCCGCGAGGAGCGCGCGGGCTTCCCGCGAATCGGGAAACCGGTTCCTGAGCTGCAACGCGTAGCTCGCCTCGGAGATGCGGTCCCCGAGCCGGCGCTCGACGCGCACGCCGAGCCAGAGGGTTTCCGCGTTCGCCGCGGGCACGACCTGCGTCAATCGCCCGAGATAACTCTTCGCCTCGCCGTAATCGCCCCGGGCGTAGGACAGGTCCGCCATCTGGTACAGGGCCTGGGGCTGGTTCGGGCGCACCTTGAGCGCGTGCTGGAAAAATTCGGTGGCGCCCGCCGTGTCGCCCACCCGCCTCGCGCACACGCCGGCGTTGACATAGGAGCGCTCGGGTGTCGGGTAGAGGGGATTGCGCACGGCCAGCACGAATTGCCGGATCGCCTCGCGCTCCTGCTTGCGCTGGCACAGGAACTCCCCGTAGTTGTGCCGGGCGTCGGAATCGCCCGGGTTGATGGCGAGCGCGCGCTGAAAGCTCTCCTCGGCCCGGCGGTCCTCCTTCAATTGCGCGTAGACCAGGCCCGCCACGTTGTGCGCCGGGCCGTAGTTCCGGTCGGCTTTCAGCGCCTCCTGCACTTCCTCGAGCGCAACCGCCACGTTGCCGATTCCGAAGTAGTTGGCGGCGAGCTCGGTGTGGACGCGCGCGCGCAGCCGCTGGTTGCTTTCGTCGCCGGTGGTGGGAGTTGGGGATTGCAGGGCCGGCTCATCCGGATGAGAGGCGCAACCGGAAAGCGCCAGGCACGCCGCCACCGCCACGACACCGGCCGCCCTCATCGGGCGCGCTCCTGCGCGCGGCCGCGGGTGCGGCGGGTACGATCCTGCACGCGCCCCGCGAGCTGCCCGCACGCCGCGGCGATGTCGTCGCCGCGCGTCCTGCGGACGGTCGCGACGAGCCCCGCCTGCATCAGGACGTCGCGGAAGCGGGCGATCGCCTCCGCGCCCGAGCGCCGGTAGCCGACGCCGGGGAACGGGTTGAAGGGGATCAGATTGACCTTGCAGGGCACCTCGCGCACCAGCGCCACGAGCTCCCGTGCCTGGCCCACGCTGTCGTTGACGCCCTCGAGCATCACGTACTCGAAGGTTATGAAATCGCGCGGCGCCTTCTCAAGGTAGCGCAGGCACGCCGCGAGCAGCTCCCGGATCGGGTATTTGCGGTTGATCGGGACCAGCTCGTCGCGCAGCGCGTCGTTCGGCGCATGGAGCGAGACCGCGAGCGCGACCGGACACGCTTCGCGCAAGCGGTCGATGCCGGGCACCAGCCCCGCCGTCGACAGCGTGACGCGCCGGCGCGAGAGGCCGTAGGCCGAATCGTCGAGCATGAGCCGCATCGCGGCCACGACGTTCTCGAAATTGGCGAGCGGCTCGCCCATGCCCATCATCACGACGTTGCTGATGGGCCGCTCCTCGGTCACGCCGCGGCCGAGGCTGCGGTTTGCAAGCCAGAGCTGGCCGATGATCTCCTCCACGGTGAGATTGCGGTTGAAGCCTTGATGGCCCGTCGAGCAGAACGTGCACGCGAGCGCGCACCCCGCCTGCGAGGAGATGCACAGCGTGCCTCGCTTGGGCTCGGGGATGAAGACGGTCTCGATCGCGTTGCCGGTGCCGACGTCGAGCAGCCACTTGCGCGTGCCGTCGGCGGCGGTGGTGTCGCGCAGCACGCGCGGCGCGCCGATCGACGCGCTCTGCGCGAGGCGCTCGCGGAGCACCCGCGACATGTCGGTCATCGCGTTGAAATCGTCCACCCCCGCGTGGTGGATCCAGCGCAGGAGCTGGCGCGCGCGGTACGGCTTCTCGCCGAGCCCGGCGCAGAAGCCCCGCAATGCCTCCTGGTCAAGTCCGATCAGATTGACGGTCATGGCGGCAATGCGCTCAGCGTGAATAGATTTCCTGGTTCGGGAAGAAGTAGGCAATTTCCGCGGCCGCGGTCTGCGGCGAGTCCGAGCCGTGCACCGCGTTGGCGTCTATGCTTTGAGCGAAGTCGGCGCGGATAGTGCCCCTGGCTGCCTTGCGGGGGTCGGTCGCGCCCATCAGCTCGCGGTTCTTCTGGATCGCATCCTCGCCTTCCAGCACCTGGATCATCACCGGCCCGGAAATCATGAAATCCACCAGCTCCCTGAAGAACGGCCGCTCCTTGTGCACCGCGTAAAAACCCTCGGCCTGCGCGCGCGAGAGGCGGGTCATGCGCGCGGCGACGATCTTCAATCCGGCTTCCTCGAATCGGGCGCAGATCCTGCCAATCTCGTTCCTCGCTACGGCGTCGGGCTTGATGATGGACAAAGTACGCTCAACCGCCATTCAGCTTCGCGCTCCGCTAGTTGCGTTCAACGCGCGAGGATACCACGATAAGGCCTTGAAATGAAGCGGATTCGCGGGAATTCATCCGCCAAAACAGGCGCTTGCCGCGCCGTCGCTGAAGCGGGCCTGCGGCGGCTCAGACCGGCCTGTCGCCCGCCAGCGTGACGCGGTGCATGACGCGCCGGAAGCCCTGGTAGTCGTTCACCGGGTTGTGCTGGGCGCAGCGGTTGTCCCAGAACGCAAGCGAGCCCGGCTGCCACCGGAAACGGCACGTGAACTCGGGCTTCACCTGATGCGCGAAAAGGAAATCGAGCAGCGGCCGGCTCTCCTCCTCGGTCAGGCCCTTGAAGTGCGTCGTGTGCCCGACGTTGACGTAGAGCGCCCTTCGGCCGGTCTCCGGATGGGTGCGTACTACCGGATGCTCGGCGATCATTGCCTGGTGCTCCACCCCCGCTGCCCGCAGCCGGTCTTCCCGTGTGCGGGAGGCATCCGCCTTGAGCGAGCTGCTCACGCCCACGAGACCGTCGAGCAGTTTCCGACAGCCCTCCGACAGCGTCTCGTAGGCGAGGTACTGGCTGGCGAAGAGCGTGTCGCCGCCGTAGGGCGGGATCTCGACCGCGTAGAGCATGCTCGCCATCGGCGGGCGCTCGAGGTAGGTCGTATCCGAATGCCAGATGCCGCCGAAATTCACGCGCTCGTGCTCGAGCTTCACCACCGGGGTGATCAGCGGACAGTCCGGCAGCCCTTTCAATTGCGGGTACTCCACCGGCTGCCCGAAGCGCTGCGCGAAGGCAAGCAGCGCCTGCGGGGCGAGTTTCTGGCCTCGAAGAAAGATCACGAGATGGTCCAGAAACGCCCGGCGGATCTCGGCGACGACCTCTTCCTCGAGCGGCCGCGCGGCATCCACGCCCTCGACCTCGGCGCCGAGCGCGCCGGCGACCGGCCGCACCTCGATGTGCCGGTAGTCGCGCCGTTCCATCTCAGATGACCTTTGCGTCGCGCAGCGCGCGGATGCGTGCCCTGCCGTTCACGCAGGATTTCGCTTGATAAGCTCGCGCGCGATGATGATGCGCTGCAGCTCGTTGGTCCCTTCCCCGATCGCGAGGAGCGGCGCATCGCGGTAGTAGCGCTCGAGGTTGAACTCCTTCGAGTAGCCGTAGGCGCCGTGGATGCGCATCGCCTCCAGGCTGTTCTCGAGCGCCGCCTCGGTCGCGTAGAGCTTCGCCATGCCGGCCTCGAGGTCGCAGCGCCCGCCCGCGTCGTAGGCGCGCGCCGCGTGCTCCACGAGCAGGCGCGCCGCTTCGACCCGCGTCGCCATGTCCGCCAGCTTGATCTGGATCGCCTGGTGCTCCGCAATCGGCTTGCCGAAAGTCCTGCGCTGCTGAGCGTAACGCAGCGATTCCTCGAGGCAGGCGCGCGCGAGGCCCGCTCCGCGCGCCGCGACGTTGATGCGCCCGAGCTCGAGCCCATTCAGCACGTGCTGGAGGCCGCGGCCCTCGGCCGTTCCGATCAGGTTCGTCGCCGGCACCCGGCAATCCTCGAACCGGAGCTCCGCCGTGTCGATGCCGCGATAGCCGAGCTTGTCGAGCTTGCGCACCACCTTGAAGCCCGGCCCCTTCTCGATCAGCAGCAGGCTCATGCCCTTGTGCGGCGGCTGCGCGCCCGGGTCGGTCTTGACCAGCACGGCCAGGATTCCCCCCTCCGCGCTGTTGGTGATCCAGGTCTTGGCGCCATTCACGACGTAGTGGTCGGCCTCGCGCCGGGCGCGGGTCCGGATCGCCTGCAAATCGCTTCCGCAGTCGGGCTCCGTGAGGGCGATGCCGCCGCGCAGCTCACCGCGCGCGAAGCGCGGCAGGAAGCGGCGCTTCTGATCGTCCGTCCCGAAGCGCTCGACTGCCGCCGCCATGATGAGGTGCGAATTGAAGAATCCCGGCACCGACATCCACACCGCGGACATGCGCTCGACGATCTTGGCGTAGGTCGTGGCAGACAAGCCTAGGCCGCCGAATTCGGGGGCGATCGTGGCGCCGAAAAGTCCGAGTGCCTGCAGCTTCTCGACGATCGCGGCGGGGTAGGTGTCGGCGGCTTCCAGCGCACGCGCGACCGGGCGCACGTCGCGCTCGAGGAACCGGTCCACGCTCTGCAGGATCAGCGTCTCCTGCTCGTCGCCTGCGTGCGGCTGTGGCTTGGCGCTCACCGGCGTAACCGGTCAGGGGTGGACGTCCTCGGTGAACCAGTCGTCCGGCAGCTCTTTCCCGGCGCCCTGCTCCCGCGCCTTGCGCAGGACCAACGCCCCGGCCGCGGCGAACTGCAGGCCCAGCCCGACGTTGTTCACGAAGAACGTTATCTCGTCGGCACGCTCGCGCCCCGGCGCCCGCTCGGCGAGCAGATCGCCGAGATCCGGATAACGGTTGTGGTACCTGGGGTCTTTCCACCACCCCTGCTCGCGTTTCTCGTCCACGTTGGGCGTGCCCGGCATCACGTTGTTGGACTGCTTCGCGTGCCGCTTGTCGTGGACCAGCACGCGATCGCAGCGGTCGAGCACCTCGCAGTCGATCTCCTGGGACTTGATGCAGCCGGCGTGCACGCCGGGCTTGAGCCACGCCGGATCGATGACCCGCACCATGGACGAGGTGGCCGCAAGGATCACGTCGGCACCCTTGACGCAGGCGTCCACCGAGTCGACAGGGCGCACCCCATCGTACTGCGAAACAAAGGCTTCGCGGCTCTCCCTTCGCGGGCTGTAGACGCGGACATCGCGGAAACTCCGCACGGCGCGCGCCGCCATCAACTGCGCGCCTGCCTGCCAGCCGGTGCCGATGAGCGCCAGTGTCGAGGCGTCCTCGCGCGCGAGATGCTTCAACGCGAGGCCGCTCGCCGCGCCGACGCGCGTGCGCTGCATGACGCCGTCCGGGAACATCGCGAGGAGCTTTCCGGTGTCGGAACTGAAGAGCAGGACCAGCCCGACCCAGCGCCCGTCGGCCATCGGCTGCTTGACGCGCCGCGGCTTGCCGGCGATGACGGGATGCGTAATGACGTCGGAGTTGATGCGCAGCGCCTGGATGCCCTGCGCGGGCCAGCCGCCGCCCATATGCTTGAAGGCGTAATAGCCGTCCTCGCGCGCGTTCGGCATGATGTTGTCGAAACGTGGCGAGAGCAGCGCCTGCCCGTCGGCGTAGTCCCGATACATCGGCTCGAGGGCGGCCATGCAGTCCTCCATGGTGAGGAGGCGCGCGATCTCGTCGTTGGAGAGCACGAGCATGGCGTCAGTCGTCCACGGCGTGGCCGCGCTTTGGCACGAGGATCGAGCGTTCGAAGCTCATGATCGCCGTGCCGTCGGCCTTCCGGCCGGTGGTGCGCACGGTGACGATGCCCTGCGTCGGGCGCGACTGCGATTCGCGCACCTCCAGCACCTCCGACTCCGCGTAGATCGTGTCGCCGGCGAATACCGGCGCCGTGAGCCGCACCTTGTCCCAGCCGAGGTTCGCGATCGCCTTCTGGCTCACGTCGCTCACGCTCATGCCCGTGACCATGGCGAGCGTGAGACAGCTGTTGACGAGCGGCCGGCCGAACTCGGTCTTCGCGCAGTACGCCGCGTCGAAGTGCAGCGGGTTGGTGTTCATGGTGAGCAGCGTGAACCAGGTGTTATCGGCTTCCGAAATCGTGCGTCCCGGCCGGTGCTCGTAGACGTCGCCGACCCTGAAGTCCTCGAAATTGCGGCCGAAGGACTCGCGGTAGCGGTTTGGCCCGACCGCCTTGCGCTCGACCGTCATGATGGCTGGCGGCGAATGACGTGGGACGGGAAACGGGGTGTCGAGGGCGGTTGCCCTACGCAACGCGGCGCCCGCTCGTCACATCGGGGCGCGTGAGGCGCAGCACCATGCCGACGTCCTTCGCCTGCTCGAGTGCAAGCACCGCGCCGGCGAGCTCGTCGCGCCGGCGCCCGGACAGGTACGGCCCCGCGAGCCCGTCGAACTTGGCGCGCAGCTCGACCGGCGAGAGGAAGTTTTCCGGCTCGCCCTTCGGCACCTGCACGTAGGTCTCGAATGCGCCGCGCGCAGTCGTGATCCGCACGCTTCCGCTCATGTAGTTCTGGAAATCGGCCTGAGCCCTGGGGTCGACCCGGGTCACCACGCGCTTGCACAGCGCCAGCGTCGCGGGATCTCCGAGGTGGCGCGCATAATCGTCCCAGGTGAATCCGCCGGTGCGAAGCGCAACGGCGGCGCAGAACGCCATCGAGAACTGCCCGTCCACCACGGATTTCGGCGCCTGCTTGGCAGGCTCGGGATCCCCGATCAGCTTCCAGCCCGGCTCGGGCACGCCAACCGCGACCTCCGCGACCTCCTCCGTCTTGATGCCGTGGGCCCGGGCGAGCGCGAGTATGCCGTCGAGCGGCGCATGGCTGTAGCGGCAGGACGGAAAGGGTTTTACGGCAATCCTCATCGTCTCCCAGCGGCGGCCAAGGCCGTCCACCGCCAGTGCCGCGTCGGCCGCGGGCGCATAGGCGTGCAGGAAACCCCACTTGCCTTCGATCGCCTCGGATGCGCCGAGATAACCTTCGCGCGCGAGCGTAGCGGCGATCAATCCGCACATCGCCGCGTGCCCGACGTGCGAGCGCTTGGTCCACGCGCCGTTCACCAGGTACTGCATCGAGCCCGCCGCCATGCTGAGCACAATCCCGAAGGCGCTGGCGTGGGCCTGCGCATCGAGCCCAAGCAGCCGCCCCGCAGCAGCGGCCGCGCCGAACGCACCGCAGGTCGCGGTTGGGTGGAAGCCGCGGTCGTAATGCGCCGCCGGGTCGAGCGCGCGGCTCAAGCGGATCTGCATCTCGTAGCCGGCGACGATCGCGGCGATGACCGCTTTTCCGTCGGCACCCGCCATTTCGGCGGCGGCGAAGGCGGCAGGCACAATCGGCGCGCTCGGATGAAGCGAGCCGGGCGCGTGCGTGTCGTCGAAGTCGAGCGAGTGGGCGAGCGTGCCGTTCAGCATGGCCGCCCCGGGCGGCGCGTAGCCGGCCGCATCGCCGATTACGGTGCAGGTGCCGCCCGTCAGGCCGAGGCGGCCGGCTGCGGCGATCATCGGTGCCGTCGACTCAGCTTCATTGCGCGCGCGCAGCGCGATGCCGACGAGGTCGAGGACGAGCGCCTTGGCGCGCTCGGGCACCTCGACGGGCAGCGCGTCGTACGAAAGACCCGCTGCGAACTCGGCCAGCTGGCGGGTGACGGCAGTCATTGCGTTCAGTTGCTCTGGATCACGCCGCAGGCGAGGCGCGCGCCGGCATTGCCGGTCGGCTGGGTCTTGTAGTCGTCGGGGTCGGCATGCACGACGACTGCGCGGCCGATGATGTTCGCCGGGCCGGGCATCAAGGTGATGATGTCGATGTCGACCTGGATGTTGGCGCGGCCCTGCTTGTTCGCCTGCAGCGCCGGGAGATCGCCGGCGTGCCGCTCGGCGCTCGTGGGGTGCCCGTGCGGCTTGCCGTGCGGGTTGAAGTGCCCGCCGGCGCTCATGCCGTCGCCCGAGCTGCAGTCGCCCTTCTCGTGGATGTGCAGTCCGTGCGCCTGCCCCGGCCTGAGCCCCTCGACGAAGATGATCACGCGCACCTTGTCGCCGACCTGCTCAAAAGTCGCCTCACCGCGGGTCTTATTGCCCTTGGTAGGGCTCAAGCCCGCCGTTGCGATCAGGGGATCGGGTGGCGTGGTCTGGCACGCGGCAAGCAGGACGGCGATGGATGCGGTGGCGACGAATAGTCTCATGGTGATTTCCTCCTCCGGACTGCAATCTACTCAATTCCGCGCCGGCTTGGAAGCCCCGGTGCGATAATGGGGCCGGACATGGGAAAGACCGACATCATCCAGGCGCCGCCGGTCGAGACTCCCCGGCTGCCCGAAGGCACCGATCTCATCGAGTGGTACTACGAGCGCGGGTATTCCGACGGCCTGCCGCTGGTGCCGCCGACACCTGAAAAGATCGCGGGGGCCATCGCCGCACTGGGCGGTGAACCCGGGCGCCTCGTCGCCCGCGTGCCGCCGCGCTGGGGCAGTCTCACGCGCGAAGTGCTGGCGATCAACATGGTCATGGCGGGGTGCCGGCCCGAATACGGGCCCGTGGTCGAATCGGCGATGCTCGCGCTCACTGAGCCGCGCTTCAACCTTAACGGCGTGCAGGCGACGACGCACATGGCAAGCCCCCTGCTCGTCGTGAACGGCCCGGTGCGCGGGAAAATCGGCATGAACGCCGGCTGCAACGTGTTCGGCTCGGGCAACCGCGCCAACGCGACGATCGGCCGCGCCTTGCGGCTCGTCATGCTCAACGTCGGCGGCGGCTGGCCGGGGCTGCTCGACAAGAGCACGCTCGGCCACCCCGGCAAGTACACCTACTGCATTGCGGAGAATGAAGAGATCAGTCCGTTCGCGCCCTATCATGTCGAGCACGGCTACCGCGGCGAGGACTCGACGGTTTTCGTTCTCGCCGCCGAGCCCCCGCACAGCGTCACCAACCACTTCGCGAATGACGCGCCGGGCATATTGGACAGCGTCTGCTCCGCGATGAGCACGATCTGCAACAACAACGCGGTGTCCGCCGGGCACTGCGCGGTGGTGCTCGGGCCCGAGCACGCGGCCACCATCGCGAAATCCGGCTGGAAGCGCCACGACATCCGCCATTACCTGTGGGCGCATTCCGGCAATCGCTGGGACGATCTCTACGGGCGCGGCCGCTACGGCAAGGTCTACAACCGCAACCTCCCGGTGTGGTACAAGCGCGAGCCCGATGCGCGCACACCGATCGTGCCGAGCCCGGACAACATTCACCTCTTCGTTGCCGGTGGCGAGGCCGGGCGCTTCTCCGCCTTTATTCCCGGCTGGGGCCACATGTCGGCGCCGGTGCTGCGCGGAGTCGCGGGCGCCCGGCCCTCGGGCGGGCCGGAGTGCGTGGACGGCACCTGCGCGGTCTAGCTCGTGGAGATCAGTATGACGACAACGAATCGCGTGTACGACCCGTGCGGCGTGGTGGAAGCAGCGCCGCTCTCGCTTTCGCCTCGAGTGAAAACGCTCGCGGGCCTGCGGCTCGCGCTCCTCGACAACACCAAGTGGAATGCCAACAAGCTGCTGCGCGGGCTGCGCGACCGGCTCGTGCAGAAGCACGGGCTCGGCGCGGTGAACTACTACCGCAAGGAGAGCTTCGCCCTGGCCGCCGCCCCCGAGCTGCTGGAGGAGATCGCGGCCGCGAACGACATCGTCCTCACCGCCATCGGCGACTGAGGCTCCTGCACGTCGTGCTGTATGCACGACTCGGTGATGCTGGAGGCGAAGGGCCGCCCCACGGCCGCGATCGTCACCAGCGAATTCGTGCTCGAAGCCGAGACCCAGCGCGATGCGCTCGGCATGACGGGACTCGCTCCGGTCGTGATCGCTCATCCTTTGAGCTCGCTCGCGGACGAGGAGATCGCGCGGCGCGCCGAGCAGGCGCTGCCGCAGATCGAGCGCGTCTGGCGCGGAGGCGAGCCTACTTGAAGACGTCCTTGATGAGCAGATCCGGCAGCCAGGTCGCAAGCCCCGGGAAGAAGATCACCAGCAGCAGGACGGCCAGGTCCCCGGCGAAGAACGGGATGGTGCCCTTCAGCACCTGGATAAGCGGAATCTTCGATGTGCCGCTCACCGCGAAGAGGTTGAGGCCCACGGGGGGTGTCACCACTCCCGTCTCGACGTTGAGCGTGATCATGATGCCGAGGTGGATGGGGTCGATCTTCAATGCCATCGCGACCGGAAACACCACCGGCACTGTTAGAAGCACCATCGCGACGCCGTCCACCACCGCCCCGAGAATCAGCAGGACGCCCATGAACGCGAAAACGAACCCGAGCGGCGTGAGGCCCCAGCCGATGATCGCTTCGGTGATCTTCTGCGGCCAGTAGAGGTTCGCGGCCAGGAACTGGAACACGCCCACGCTCCCCACGAGGAACAGAATCACCGCAGTCAGATTCAGGGCGCGGGCGGCGGTCGGCAGCAGGTTCCGCAGGAACTCGCGGCCGCCGCTGATGATCCCGTAGAGCAGCGCGTAGCCGCACGCCGCAGCGGCGGCCTCGGTCGGGGTGAACAGGCCGCCGTAAAGCCCGCCGAGAATGACGACCGGCATGCCGAGCGCCGGCAGGGCGCCCCTGGTTTCGGGCCAGAGCCGGCGCGCCTCGAACCTGCTGCGCGGCAATTTCAGGTAAAGCGCGATGATGATGACGGTAACGGCGTTGCCGAGGGCGAGCATCAGGCCCGGGATGACGCCCGCGAAGAAGAGCCGCGCCACCGAGGTCTCGGTCACGATGCCGTAGAGCAGCAGGATGATGCTCGGAGGAATCAGCATCGCGATGCCGCCAGCCGTCGCGACCAGCCCCGCCGACAGCCAGTCCGGGTAGCCGCGCTTCTTCATCTCGGGAATGGCGATGACGCTCATCGCCGCCGCCATCGCGACGCTCGAGCCGGAAATCGCCCCGAACAGCACGCACGCCAGCACCGTCGCCACGCCAAATCCGCCGGGCATCCATCCGACCAGCGCGTCCGCGAAGCGGAAGAGCTGCGCGACGAGCCCGGTGCGCTCCATGAGGAATCCCGCAAAGATGAAGAGCGGGATCGCCATCAGCGAGTAGCGGCTGATGAAGTTGAAGAAGGCGCGGAAGATGACCTCGGGGGTCAGCAGGGGATCGACGAAGATGTAGGCGGCGGATGCCGCGGAGAGCGCGATGCCGATCGGCACGCTCAGCACGAGCAGCACCAGGGCCACGATCCCCGTGATGTACATCCCCTCCCCCTTGGATCAGCGCGTCACTCGGGTCCGACCGCCTCGTGCGTCTCTTCCACGACGGCGCGGCCGCGCAGCTTCTGGATGCTGAAGTAGGCCTGGAAGAATATGGTCACGGCCATGAACGCAAACCCGACGAGCAGCACCATCAGGAACGGCCACATGGGAAACGCGAGGCTCTCCGTGCGGCCCTCGTACTCGATGGCGTCGCGCACCTCGGGCACGCCCCACCAGACCACCGCGAGCATGAATACGAAGGAGAAGACTAGAGCGGTGAGCCTGACGATCTCGGAGGCGCGGCGCGCGCGCGGCCCGAGCGAATCGAGCGTCTCGGTCAGCACCGCCACGCTGAGGTGCTCGTTGTGGCGCTGCGGGATGCCGAAGTAGAGGTAAACGCCGCTCAGAATGAAGAAGGTGACGGCGTCCTGCTGCCAGTCGAATGAATAGCCCAGGACGTAGCGGCGGAAAATCTCGAGCAGCGCGAGCAGGGTGCAGCCGAGAAGGAGCAGCGCCGCGGCGCGCGCCAGGACCTGGTCCTGGAACGCGCGCCAGGCGGCGTAGGCCTTTTCCACGCGCTGCGCCCCGCGCCCCGGCGCGCTACTTGATCACGATCTTGGAGGCGTGCTTGGAGCAGTCGACCTTCTCGATCCACGAGCTACCCGCGGGATTCTGCCGCGACAGCTCGCGGCCTTCCTTCACGAAGGCATCCACCCACGGGCCCGCGTCCTGCGGCGTCTTGCTCTTCACGTACCGGCTCGTCGCATCGCCCATCGCGTTCACCATGGCGGACACCTCCGGGGGCGTCAGCCAGTAGACGCCCGGCTTGGAGGGATCCTTGGTGCCGAACCTGTCGTAGGCGATCTTATCGAAGCACCAGTTGTACTCCTTCTGCACCTGGATGGTCTCGGCGATCAACTTCTCGAGCGCGGACTGGGTCGCAGGCGTGAGGCGGTTCCACCAGCGCTTGCTGGCGCTGATCATGTAGTAGTCGCCGACGAAAGCGCCGGCGCCGCCCATCGTGTAGTAGGGCGCCTGCTCGCGCATGCTGTTCCAGCCGCCGAGGCTCGTCATCAGCCCGTCGATGACGCCGGATTCCATCGCGCTCGGCACCTCGCCGAATCCCATCACGACCGGGTTGGCCTTCCACGCCTCGAGGACGGCGTTCTCGACCGGGCCCATGCTGCGCACCTTCTTGCCGGTGAAATCCTCGGGCTTCGCGTAGCGCCGCTTGCCGCCGACTCCCATGCCGAAGCTCATGTGCCCGACGCCGAACACCTTGATCAGCTGCCGCTTGTCGAGCCGCTCGACCAGCATCTGGTAGGTCCTGGTCTTGTCGAGCGAGTCGACCGCGCCCACCGTCGTCAGCACGCCCGGGCCCACCACTGTCATCACGAACGGGTCGACGGGCGCGGCCTTGCCGATCTGCATCCAGGTCATCTCCAGGTTGCCCTGGCGCATGGCCTCGAAGGCCTCGGGAATGGTGTAGAGCGCGCCGGCGTAATAGAGGCGCGCCTCGCTGCCCGGGATGACCTGCGGCAGGCGCTCGCGAAAGTACGCCATCGCGAGGCCCGCGGGATGGGGCGGCGGCGGGAAGTCGGCGGCAAAGCGCAGCACGACTTTCCGCGGCTGGTCCTGTGCCTGTGCCGGCTGAGGAACGGCCCAGGCGGTGAGCACAGCAACGATGAGCGCGGCAGCGGCCCCGGCGCTGACTCGGTGAGTTCTCTTACGGTCCATAACCTCCTCCTAGTAGTGATGCGGCTTCCATCCCTGCTGCCCGCCGGATTGGCTGACCGGTCTGGGATTTCGGCTTGATGGCAAACCGTATAGGAACGGGCACTTACCGTCAAGCGCCCGCGGGCGCACCGACGCCCGAATCACGGCCGTCGCGTCCAGGCTGGATGCAGCGCGTGAACGTCGCGCGCTGCCTGATAGGCGCAGTCGACGCCGATGCCCGCCGCCCACGCCAGTTCGCGCCCGCAGAAGATGAGCGGCAGCCGCTCGCGCTCCCACGGCGGAATGCGCGCTTCCTGCAGCAGGTTCTTCAGACTGCGACGCGGGCGCCGGCAGTCCGGCTGCAGGCGTTCTCCACCGAGCCTGCGGCGGATCGTCACCGGCCGCCCGCTCAGCCGCGCCAGACTGATTCCCGCGCCGCGTGCCGGCTGCAGGGTCAGCACGCCGCCAAGCTCCGGCAGGGCGAGCGCCTTTTCTCCGCGCCAGCGCCGTATCCAGCCCGCGGCGGGCGGCTCCACGCCGGGCACGACATGCAGCCGGTTCTCGAACCGCCTCAGCTCGACTCGACCAAGCCGGACCCGCACGCGCGCGTCCGGCTTCGCGGTCAGCGCCTGCCGCGACGCCTCGTCGAGCCGCTCGGCGCTGGGCATGGTCACGCCATGCGAGGCGAGAAAGTAGCGCAGGAGGTTGCGCGCGCGTGCCGGCGGCAGGCGCCGCAATGCCGCAGTCGCAAGCGTTCCATCTGCAAGATGGCCGGAGGCGTCGGCCGCGGCCAGCTCATCGAGCAGCCGCGCCGCCTCCGCGAGATGGCCCGCCGCGCGCGCCAGGGTCGACCGGTAGGCAGGAAAACGCCGCGCGATCACCGGCAGCACCTCGTGCCGGATGAAGTTGCGCAGAAAGTAAACGTCCTGGTTGCTCTCGTCCTCGATCCACTTCAGCTTGCGCGCCCGGGCGTATTCGAGGATTTCCTCGCGTGTCACGTCGAGCAGCGGCCGCAGAATCCTGCCCCTGACGGGCGGCATTGCCGCGAGTCCCTTCACTCCCGCGCCGCGCAGGAGCTGGAGCAGCAGTGTCTCGACCTGGTCGTCGCGGTGGTGTGCAAGCACGACGTATTCGCAGTCCTGGCGCGCGAAGACCGCATGGCGCGCGGCGCGCGCCGCCGCCTCGACGCTGTCGCCCCGCCGCACGCCGACCTTCACGCTCCGGAACGGGATGCCGCGCGCGCGGCACAGCCGCCGGCAGAACGATTCCCACCGCCGCGCGTTGGCGCTCAACTGGTGATTGACATGCAGCGCCGCGAGCCGCAGACGCAGGCCGGGTGCGACGCGCCCGAGCACATCCAGCAAGACGACCGAATCGACGCCGCCCGAAAGTCCCGCCAGCAGGCGGTCGGAGGGCTTGACGATCGGCTTCAACTGACCGGCGACGCGCGCCGCTACCCCCCCTGCCGTGTCCCCCCCTTGCGTAAGGGGGGGAATGAAGGGGGGGTCATTTCTGCTCGACTTCCTTGAACTTGCCATGGCCGATCAGCTTCGCGAAACGGTTCTCGAGCAGCTTGTCGAGCGGGGTGTCCCGGAGCTGCCGCCAGGCGTCCTGCAGGCCCTTCTTGACGGCCTGCATCGTGGCGTCGTGGTCGCGATGCGCCCCGCCCAGCGGCTCGCCGAGGATCCGGTCGATCAGGCCGAGCGCCTTCAGCCGCGTCGCGGTGATGCCGAGCGATTCGGCGGCTTCCTCCGCGTAATCGGCGCTCTTCCACAGGATGGAGGCGCAACCCTCGGGCGAGATTACCGAGTAGGTCGAGTACTGCAGCATGAGAACGGCGTCGCCGACCGCGATGGCAAGCGCCCCGCCGGAGCCGCCCTCGCCGATGATGGTGCAGATGATGGGCGCCCTCAACTCGGTCATCGCATAGAGATTGCGGCCGATCGCCTCGGACTGGCCGCGCTCCTCGGCGCCGACTCCGGGGTAGGCGCCCGGCGTGTCGACGAAGCTGAACACCGGCGCGCCGAATTTCTCGGCGAGCTTCATCAGTCGCAGCGCCTTGCGATAGCCCTCGGGCTTGGGCATGCCGAAATTGCGGAAGATCTTCTCCTTGGTGTCCCGGCCCTTCTGGTGGCCGATCACGACGCAGGTCTCGCCGGTGAAGCGCGCAAGCCCGCCCACGATCGCCGGGTCGTCCGCGAAAACGCGGTCGCCGTGCAACTCCTCGAAGCCGGTGAAGAGGTTGTTGATGTAATCGAGCGTGTAGGGACGCTGCGGATGCCGCGCCACCTGCGCGATCTGCCAGGCGGTGAGCTTGCCGTAAATGTCCTTCGTCAGCGCCTGGCTCTTTTTCTGCAGCCGGGAAATCTCCTCCGAGATGTCGACCGCCGAGTCGTCCTGCACGAAGCGCAGCTCCTCGATCTTCGCCTCGAGCTCGGCGATCGGCTGCTCGAAATCCAGGAAGGTGGTTTTCATCCGGCGCTAATGATACCGGATGAATACGCGTGGCGGGCGAAGAGTGAAGTCAGTACTCGGCCCCGCGCGGATCGCTCGCCGCATGCGCGATGCCGCCCGGCTTCGACTTGAATACCACCTGCATATTGCCCCACCTGCGCCGTGCGGTTTCCAGCCGATGGCCCTTCGCTTCCAGCGCCGCGCGCCACTGCGCGGGAAACCCTTCCGGCTCGACCTCCACGCGGTCGGGCCACCACTGGTGGTGATAGCGCGGTGCGCGCACGATCGCAGGGAGATCGACCGCCGGCGCATGCACGTAGTCGAGCACCGCGAGCAGCACCTGGCTCACGATGCGCGAGCCCCCTGGGGTTCCGACGACGAGCACGCCCTTCGCGTCTTCGACGAAGGTGGGCGTCATGCTCGAGAGCGGCCGCTTGCCGGGAGCGATGGCGTTGGCCTCCCCGCCGCGCAGCCCGAAAGCATTCGACGCGCCGGCCCGCACCGTGAAGTCGTCCATCTCGTTGTTGAGCAGGACCCCGGTCCCGCGGGCGACGACGCCGGATCCGAACGCCAGGTTGATGGTGAGCGTCGCGGCGACGCGGTTGCCCGCGGCGTCCACGACCGAAAGGTGCGTGGTATGAACGCTCCCGGCGGCTCCCGGCTCGCACTCCGGCATGTCGCTGCGCGTCGCGGCGCCCGGGTTGATGGTCGCAGCGCGCTCACGCGCATAGGCCCCGCTCGTGAGCCGCTCCACCGGCACTGCGACGAAATCGGCGTCACCGAGGTATGCCGCGCGATCGCGGAACGCCCGCCGCAGCGCTTCGATGACGAGATGCGCCTCGCGCGGCGATCGCGCATCGCCGGTCTCGAAGCGCTCGAGCATCTGGAGGCTTTGCGCGAGCGCGACGCCGCCCGCGGAAGGCAGCGCCGCCGTCGTGATCCATGCACCGCGATACTGGAAGCGCAGCGGCACGCGCTCGATGACGCGATAGCCGGCGAGGTCGGAGAGCCGCCACACGCCGCCCGCCCGATTGACCGCGTCGACGAGAGCGCGGGCGACCGGCCCGCCATAGAATCCGCCGTTCCCATCCCGCGCGAGGCGCTTCAGCGTCTCGGCAAGCTCGGGCTGGCGCAGCAGCCATCCCGCCCGCGGCGGGCGGTCGCCGTCGAGAAAGATGCGGGAAGCATCCGGGTTCTGGCGCAGGAGAGACTCGCGCAGGCCGGCGAGGCGCGCGTAACGTTCGTCCACGGAAAAACCGTCGCGGGCGTGCCGGAACGCCGGCGCGAGGGAGGCGGCCAGCGGCAGCGCGCCGTAGCGTTCGGCGACGTGGACGAGCGCTGCCGGCGCGCCCGGAATGGCCGCCGCAGTTCCCCCTTGAGTCGTCGCGCCGCGGATCGGTTTGCCGGAGCTGTCGACATAGAGCTCCGGCTTGACGCCGGCGGGGGCGGTCTCGCGTGCATCCACCATGACCTGGTGTCCGTCTTGCGCGCGGTGCAGCAGCCACAAGCCGCCGCCGCCGAGCCCCGACGCGTACGGCTCGACCACCGCGAGCACCGCCGCAACGGCGACGGCGGCATCGAAGGCGTTGCCGCCGCGCGCGAGGATCTCGTGGCCGGCGCTGGTGGCGAGCGGGTGCGCAGACGCGATTGCGGCCCGCGCCTGCTGAGCCTGCACCGCCTCGATCTCGGTGGGGCGCTTCACCGCGAGCATTTCGAGTGTGCCGGAGTAGGGCGCAGCGGCCCGCACGTACTTTCCCTCGGCATAACCCTGGTAGCTGCGTGATCCCTCGTTCGTGCACGCCAGGAGCACGATTGCAAGGCAGCCGAGCAGCGCGCGAGCCATTTTCGAAACGTGACGAGATGCGGGTGAGAAGATCCCCGCACTCTTGCGGTGAGGGGGTCGTTATCATAGCATCGGCTACTTTCCCCCAATTGCCATCAGGAGCCGCGATGAACGTCAAGGAAAGTCTGTCCGGCGCCATCGTCCACGACACGCCGGTGCGCTCGCGCGAAAGCGCCGAATACTGGGGCAGCGATGCGTTCGCGGCGATCCTGCACGAGCTCGACATCCCTTACGTTTCGCTCAACCCGGGCGCGAGCTACCGCGGACTGCACGACAGCATCGTCAACTATCTCGGCAACCGCGCGCCGCAGATGCTGCTCTCGATCCACGACGAGAACGCGGTCACCATCGCCCACGGCTACGCCAAGGCCACCGACCGCATGATGGCGGCGGCGCTGCACTCCAACGTCGGGCTGATGCACGCCACGATGTCGATCTTCGACGCGTGGTGCGACCGCGCGCCGGTGCTGATCCTGGGCGCGACCGGACCGTGGGACGCCGCCAAGCGCCGACCCTGGATCGACTGGGTCCACACCGCCTCGGACCAGGGCGCCCTCATCCGCGACTTCACCAAGTGGGACAATCAGCCCGGCTCGGTGGAGGCGGCAATGGAAGCGATGCTGCGCGGCGCGCAGATCGCGCAGACCGCGCCGCGCGGTCCGGTGTACATCAACCTCGATATCTCGCTGCAGATGGGGAAGATCGGAGCGATGCCGAGCCTGCCCGATGTCAGGCGCTATGGAGCGCCCGCGCGGGTGCTGCCGGGACGCGAGCAGGTCGCGGCGGCGGCGAAGCTGCTGTCCGAGGCGAAAACTCCGCTGCTGCTCGCGGGGCGCTGCTCGCGGGATCTGGACGCGTGGAAGGCGCGGGTCGCGCTGGCGGAGAAGCTCAACCTGCGCGTGCTCACCAACCTCAAGGTCGCCGCCGCGTTCCCGACCGATCACCGCCTGCACGCCGCGCCGCCGGCCAACCGCTTTCCCCCGGACACGCTGAAGATGATCGCGGAGGCGGACGTGATCCTGTCGTTCGACTGGCTCGACCTCGCGGGACTCCTGAAGAACGCCTGGGGATCGAAGCCGGTCACGGCGAAGATCATCCAGGTCTCGTGCGACCAGCACAGCCACCGCGGCTGGAGCATGGACCACCAGGGCCTGCCGCCGATCGACGTCTATCTCATGTGCGAGCCCGAGGCCGCGGTCCCGATGCTGCTCGAAGCGGCAAGAGCGCGCGCGGCGGGCGTCGTCCAGGCGCCGGCGCACAAGAAGCCCGGCGCGTCGTCCGACGCGGTATCGCTGACCGGCGTCGCGGATGCCGTCACCAGGGCAACGCGCGGGATCGACGTCTGCTACGCCCACCTGCCGATCGGATGGAGCGGCGCGAACTGCACGTTCCGCCATCCTCTCGACTACCTGGGCGCGGAAGGCGGCGCCGGCGTGGGCTCAGGCCCCGGCATCTGCGTGGGCGCCGCCCTGGGATTGAAGGGCAGCGGACGGCTTCCGGTCGGGTTGCTCGGCGACGGCGACTTCCTCATGGCCAACACCGCCATCTGGACCGCGGCGCACTACCAGATACCCTGCCTCTTCGTGATCTGCAACAACCGCTCGTTCTTCAACGACGAGCTGCACCAGGAGCGCGTGGCGAAGGAGCGCAGCCGGCCGGTCGAGAACCGCTGGATCGGCATGCGCATCGGCGATCCCGACATCGATATCGCCGCCATGGCGAAAGCGATGGGCGCCGTCGGCATCGGACCGGTCACGAAGCCCGGCGACCTGCAGCCCGCCGTCGAACGAGGCGTCGAGACGGTACAGAAGGGCGGGCTCGCCGTGATCGACGCGCGCGTGCTGCCGGGCTACGACGCGGAAGGATGAGATGACCATCAGCGAGCCGATCCCCGTCCAGTCCAATCCGCTGGGAATGGACGGCATCGAGTTCATCGAGTACGCGACTTCCGAGCCGCAGGCATTCGGCGCGCTCCTCCAGAAGATGGGGTTCGCGGCGGTCGCTCGCCACCGCTCGCGCGAGGTGATGCTCTATCGCCAGGGCGCCATGAACCTCATCGTCAACGCCCATCCCGACGCCCTGCCCGGCACGTCCGCGCCGGGCGCGACGCCGGCGATCGCGGCGCTCGCGCTGCGCGTGCGCGACGCGGCCCACGCCTATCGCCACGCGCTCGACCTCGGCGCGTGGGAAATGCCGACGCGCGCCGAGGCGATGGAGCTGAACATCCCCGGCATCCACGGAGTGGGCGACAGCCTGATCTACTTCGTCGACCGCCACCAGGAGTTCTCGATCTACGACGTGGACTTCGTTCCGCTCGCGGGAACCGATTCCCGACCGCGCGCGCTCGCCGGTCTGCACTACTTCGGCGTCGTGCAGGCCATCCAGGACGGCCGCACGTCCGACTGGCTGGACTATTACCAGGCGCTCTTCGGGTTCTCGGTGCTGCCCACCGGCAAGTACTTCGGGGTCCTGCCCAAGGGCACGCTACTCGAGAGCCCCTGCCACAAGTTCTACCTGCAGCTGATCGAGCCGCCGCCGGGCGCGGAGGACATCCGCTGGGAGGAAGGCCTGGTGCGGATCGGCCTCGGCGCACCCGACGTGCGCGCCGCGACGCGCGCGCTGCAGGAGCGCGGCATCGTCTTCATCGACCGCGGCCCGGTCCAGCCGAGCGAAAAGGGCGCGCTCACGCAGGTCTACTTCGGCGGCGTGACCTTCGAGCTCGTGGTGAGTCACCTCAGCCCCGGCGCCTGACGAGCGTCGTGAAAACACCTGCCGCCGCTCGCCCCTCACCCCCGCCCCTCTCCCCCCGTGACGAGGGGAGATTCGAGGCGCAAATGCCCGGTCAGGCATTTGCACGAGGAGCAATAATGGGCGCGGGCGTCCGATGAACCTCGACCATTTCGGCCCGGACACCATCACCTTCGCCGGCTCTCTCGAGGCGAAGCTGAAGGCGGTGCGCGCCGCCGGCTTCACGCAGATCATGCTGTCGGCGGGCGACATCGTTGGCCATCCGGGGGGCGAGCAGGCCGCGGTCGCGGCGGTGCACGCGAGCGGACTGCGGGTGACCGGCCTGCAGGTGCTGCGCGATTTCGAAGGGCTCTCGGGGCACCTCCACGCCTCCAAGGTCGGCGTCGCGAAAGCAATGCTCGAGATGTGCCAGTCGCTCGGCGCGCCGGTCTTGCTCGCCTGCTCGTCCGCCTCCGCGCACGCCGCCGGCGACGCAGCGCTCCTCGCGCGCGACCTCGCGAAGCTCGCGATGCTCGCCGTGCCGGTCGGCATCCGCGTCGCCTACGAGGCGCTCTCCTGGGGTCGCTACGTGAACGAGTTCACCCGGGCGTGGGAGATCGTGCAGGACGCCGACCGCGCCAACCTGGGTCTCGCGCTCGATTCGTTCCACATCTTTGCCACTGGCACCGATCTCGCCGGCCTGCAGGACCTCGACCCGGGGAAGGTTTTCCTGGTGCAGCTTTCGGACTTCATGTGGCAGGAAACGCGCTCGCCCGAGGACCGCATCGACACCGCCCGCCACTACCGCGTGTTTCCGGGCGAAGGCGTGCACAGCGAGAAGGTCGCGGCGTTCGTGCGCGCGCTCGACGAGATGAGCTACCGGGGAGACTACAGCTTCGAGGTCTTCAACGACGACTACCGGCAGCTGCCGCTCGACGTCGTCGCGGAGCGCGCGCGGCGCTCGGTCAGGTGGCTGACCGGTCTCGTTTCCCGGCGCAGCCTCCCGGCGCGCCGTGTCCGCGCATCCTGACCCGGTCCACTCGCCCTCCCCCGGCCCGCGCCCTGCCCTGGTGCGCCTGGTGGATTCACGCGGTCGGCCGGTCGGCCGGCTCGCGCAGCGCCCGCAGCGCACGCTGAGCGGCCTAACGATCGCGATTCGCCAGCGCTTCCACGGCCTGCGCCCGGTCGGGGAGGATGGTGAACATATCGCTCAACGCGGCAAGATTGAACAGGCGCTTCACCTCGCCGTCGATGCCGGAGAGCGCGAGCGCGCCGTTCGTCTGCTCGGCGTGCCTGGCGGTCATGAGCAGAACGCGGAACCCGGCGCTGCTGATGTACGCCGTCTGGCTGAAATCGATCACCAGGCGCGTCGTGCCCGACTTGATCAACTGCGACAGGCGCTCCTTCAGCATGTCCGCTCCCACGCTGTCGAGCCGGCCCTTGACCGCGACCGAGGCTATGGCGTCGTCATGTATCGTTTCGAGCTCCATCGGCTGCTTCCGCGTCTTTCCTGTCCGGTCGGGCCAACCGTCTCTTCCGGCGGTATACAAGCCTAACACGCCCGATGCGACGGCGAACACAGTAAACTGGCGGCTCGACAATGGCGTGCACCCCTGGTCGGATAGACTGGCTGCGGGGCGGGCTGCCGGCCCGGGTGGCGGCTATTTCTGCAAGTGCTGGCGGAAAAACCCGGCGGCACGCGTGAGCGAGTCCTTGGAAGCGAGATCGTCGGCAAAGGTGCGCACTTCCGCCGGCCGGAAATCGAAGCCGCGCCCGACGCCGGGATAGACGACGAGGCGCACGGGCCGCCCGGCCCGCTCCATGTTCCTGACGGCCTCTTCGATGACGCGCCGGCGCTGGTACTGCTCCTGCTCGCCGACGAACACCAGCGTCGGGATCTTCAGTTGGTCGGCCTCTTTCGCGTAGCTGTACACCTGCATCGGCTCGGGCGCATTCGGGTCCTGCCAGTGCGGATACCAGGAGACATAGCAGGCGACCTCGCGCTCCTGGCGCTTGAGCGTGACCGCCATCTTGAGCGTGAAGTAGCCGCCGCGCGTGTGCGAGGCGAGGCAGATCCGGCGGCTCGCGAGATCGGGTAGGCCGAGCAGAGCATCGATGCCGCGATCGGCGTCGGCTTCCAGTTTGTAGTCGTGCTCGACCGGCATGGCCGGGATGAAATGCGCCTGGTACACGTCCGGCGCCAGCACCACGAAGCCGCGCGCGGCGAGCCGTACAACCTGCAGCTGGACGAGATCGTCGAGCCCGCGCCGCCCGTGCATGAACAGGATGCCTGGATACTTCCTGCCGTCCTTCGGGCGGGCGACCAGGGCGGGGATATCGGTATTGCCGCTCTTGTAGCTTATCCAGCGGGTCGCGACCGGATAGCTGGCGGTGGCGGCGATCTCGCCCCTTTGCCAGAAGGCGTCGTCCCACCACCACGGACGGCCGGACGACGCCGGTTCCTGCGCGAGCGCCGTGGTCAGCGTCGCGGCGAGCAGCGTGACGAGAACGAGGACACGTCGCACTTCAGGCGTGGGCCTTGCGGTCGGGGTCGATCATCTTCTCGAGCTTGCCGAGCGTGCGCATGCACGGCAGGAGCTGCGCGAGGCTGCCGTTCGGCTCCCGCTTCTCCTTGATCGCCGCGATGAACTCGCGGTCCTCGAGCTCGATGCCGTCCATCGAGACGTCCACCTTCGAGACGTCGATCTTCACGTCCTTGCCGTCGGAGAGATCGTCGTAGAACGCCTTGTAGGTGCCGTTGTCGCAGATGTAGCGGAAGAACGACCCCAGCGGCCCGTCGTTGTTGAACGAGAGCGACAGCGTCAGGATCGCTCCCGAAGGCACCTTGGCGATGATGTTCATGTCCATCGCGATGTTGAGCTGCGGATGGATCGGCCCCTGCAGCGCGTAGCACTCGGAGATGTTCTCGCCGCACTGGTAGGCGAAGAGATCCACGGTATGCGCGGCGTGGTGCCACAGCAGGTGGTCGGTCCAGCTCCGGGGGTTGCCCGCCGCATTGATGTTCTTGCGCCGGAAGAAGTAGGTCTGCACGTCCATCTGCTGGATCTTCAACTCGCCCTTCCGGATCCGCTTGTGCACCCACTGATGGCTCGGATTGAAGCGCCGCACGTGGCCGCCCATCGCGGTGACGCCGGTCTGCGTCGCGATCTTCACCAGGTTCTCCGCGTCCTCGACGCGGTCGGTGACCGGGATCTCGACCAGAACATGCCTGCCGGCGCGCATTACCTGCTCGCCCTGCCCGAAGTGCATCTTGGTCGGGGTCGCGAGGATCACCGCGTCGGCGCGCTTGATGCCCTCCGCGAGATCGTGCCCCCAGTGGGCGATGCCATATTTCTTCGCGACCTGCTCGGTGCCGGCGGGATTGCCGCCGATCAACGAGGTGACTTCGACGCCGGAGATGCGCTTCAGGGCGTCCAGATGCTTCTGGCCGAAGGCGCCCTGCCCGGCAACGCAGATTTTCATCGTTGTTTCCCCTCAGCGTCGGGTGTTCTCGAGAATGATGTGGCCGAGCGCCGTGTTCGACGCCGGCACGTGGTAGAAGCGGCGGACCTCCCTCACCTCGTCGTCGAGCGCGCCGCGCATGATGAGCCACATGACCATTTCGATGCCTTCGGAGCCCGTTTCGCGGAGGTATTCGAAGTGCGAGATCTTCACCAGCGACTGGGGATCCTGCGTGAGATTGTCGAGGAAGCGCGTGTCGAACTCGCGGTTGATGAGCCCCGCGCGCGGGCCCTGCAGCTGGTGCGACATGCCGCCGGTGCCGAAGATCACCACTCTCAGGTTCCTGTCGAACGACTCGACCGCCTTGCGGATCGCTCTACCCAGCATGTAGCAGCGGTGGCCGGTCGGCACCGGGTAGACCACGACGTTGACGGAGATCGGAATGACCGGGCACGGCCATGCGCTGACTTTGCCGAACATAAGCGTGAGCGGCACGGTCAGCCCGTGGTCCACTTCCATCTTGTTGACGACGGTGACGTCGAACTCGTCCAGCACCACCGACTGCACGATGTGTGTCGCGAGCTCGGGGTAGCCCTTGACCGGCGGTACCGGGCGCGGTCCCCAGCCTTCGTCGGCGATCGGGAATTCCGCGGCGCAGCCGATGGCGAAGGTCGGGATGATCTCGAGCGAGAAGGCGGAGGCGTGATCGTTGTAGACGACGATCAGGACGTCGGGCTTGATTTTCGCGATCCATTCCTTGGAACGCTCGAAGCCCTCGAATACCGGCCGCCAGTAGGGATCGGCGGCCTTGCCGAGGTCCCACGCCGCACCGACGGCGGGAATATGCGATGCCGCTACGCCGGCGACGATCCTAGCCACGGCGCTTCCACTCCGACTTGCTGCGGTTGCCCTCGATCGGACGGCCGCCCTTCAGCATCATCCGGGCGTATTCCTCCTGGGTGGAACCGGTCATGATCGCGGCGATCTGCTGAAAGGACAGCCCATCGGTCGCCGCGATCTTGGAGGTGAAGTAGATGTTGCCCCCGAGCGCGAGCATGCCGTTCCAGTCGCGCTTCAAAACCGACTGTTTCTGCTTTTCCGTCATCGGCCATTGGTCGAGATAGGCGCGCTCGTTCGCCTTGAACGCCGCGCGGTTCTCCGGCTTCATCAGCGACATGCAGAACATGTTGAGATGGTAGCCCTGGCGCGCCCGGTCGAAGTCGAACACGACCGTGCCCGGCAGATCCTCATACTCCTTGGGAAGGGACATCGTCGCCTCGCGTGCCCGGATCCCGCGACCCTAGTCGATCAGCACGTACAGCTGCTCGTCGTAGAGGCTTCCCGACAGGGGATTGATCACGAACAGGGGGTCGGCCGCCAGCGGGGCGCCCGGCGCTAGCCCCGACAGACCGTCGCGAAAGTTCTTCGTGTCGGTATGCACGATGTGCGCGTCGTGGTCCTTGCTGTTCCGCCACATCTCGACGATGGTCATGTGGTTCGGACGGTTCGACTGGGTCAGCACGTCGAACCGAAGGTTGCCCGCATGCTTGCGGCTGTCGGCGGCGAGCTTCTCGACCAGGGCGTTGCCGCAGGGTCCGCTCTCGCTGACCTGGCGCTTGCACGGCGGAAACTGCTCCGGCGGGATGATGTCGACGTGGGTCGCGACGTAGACTGTGCCGCTCTCGCCCTTCGCGATCTTCGCGGGATCCGCGGCCACGAGCGGAGCATGAGGCCTTTCGTCATAGGGGCTGTAGAGAAGCGGGTGCAGGCTCTTGCGAAACGCGATCGTGCGCTCGGACTTCGCGTGGGCATCCCGTGCGGACTGATCCTGCCACGCTTCGAGCAGGAGGAAGTGGTTCTTGCGGCCGCTACCCTGCAGGGCCTCGAACCGGAGATTGCCTGCCTGCTTTTTCGACGCGGCGCTGTGCTTCTTGATGAGCCCGGCGGCTTTCTGCACCTCGGACGGCGCGACCTCGATGTAGGTGACGATGAAAAACGGTTTCTCCGGCAGCAAGGTGCCGTCGCGAAGTTTTACCTGCTGCGCCAACGCCGGATGCGCGCCCGCGAGCCCCAGCAACGCGGTGCCAAACAGAAGCCTCCAGAATTGTTTCATGATCCCCTCCCTTTGAAATATCGGACCGGGCGAAGCGCACGATCCGTCGAACAGGACTATTTTCTTACGGTAGTGGGCGCGAAAGCAACGCCGTCGTCGACGATGCGCCGGTTGAGCAGCGCGGCGCAGACGGCGGCGACCTCCAGGTAGGGCGTCGGGACGCCGGTCAGCCGCGCGACGTCGATCACGGAATTGATGAGCGCGTCGAGCTCGAGCTCGCGCCCGAAGCGGACATCCTGCAGCGTGGAGGAGAGGATACCCACCCTCTTCCGCACGTCCTCGATCATCTGGTCGGCGCTCGTGCCCGGCCTCACCCCGACCGACGCCGCCACGGCGATCACTTCGTCCACCATCACCCGCGCGATGCGCCGGGTCGGCTCGAAGTCCCCGATCTGGCGGTGCGTCGACTGGGTGATCGCCGCCAGCGGATTGAACACGCCGTTCGACAGGAGCTTGCGCCACTTCACGAGGCGAATGTCCTCCGAAACGACCACGGGCAGGCCGGCCGGCTCGATGGCGGCGGCGATTTCCTTCAGCCGCGGCGTAATGCGGTTGTCGAGCTCGCCAATCGCGAGCCGGTCGGTCGCCTGGTCGGCGAGCCGGATGCGGCCCGGCTCGACGAGATCGCTCGGCTTGAAGACCACCCCGCCGATGACAGCGTCGATCGGAACGGTCTTCGCCAGCACGCCGTCGGGGTCGACTGACTTCAGGCGCGCGCCGCGCAGCGGCGAGTCGAGCTTCTCGAAATACCAATACGGCAACCCGTTCTGGGCAAGGAGCATCATGCCGTCCTTCGCCGTGACACTCACGATGTGCGCTGCCGCACCGGAGATCTGGTGGGATTTCAGACCGACGAATACGAGGTCGTAAGGCGGCTTCTCCTCTCCCGGCCGGCACACGCGCACGCGGATGGGATCCGGGCGTCCGCTCTTCGGGCCTTCGAGGATCAAGCCGCGCGCTTTCAGGGCGTCGTGCTGCGCGCCGCGCGCGACCAGCGTGACGTCCGCTCCCGCCGCCGTCAGGATGCCGCCGACGTAGCCGCCGACCGCGCCGGCGCCGTACACAAGTATCCGCATAGAAGTGATGAGTGACGAGTGATGGGGTAAGTCTCAGCGTTCGCAGAACACCCATGTATCAGCGTTCGCAGAACAGTTGGAGTAGGGTTTTGGCTTTTTGTTGAGGTGGCTCATGGTTAAAAACTCCATGTCGAGCGA
>Ga0187892_10000416_pt1 | contig 112198 bp, 88 predicted proteins | sample MA1701073metaG_FD_139345 | JGI IMG/M metagenome (GOLD analysis project Ga0187892, IMG submission 139345) | Bio-ooze microbial communities from a basaltic lava cave in the Kipuka Kanohina Cave System on the Island of Hawaii, USA - MA170107-3 metaG ... | reverse complement strand
CCAAAAACCCCCCCCTTCATAGTTTCTTAAAACCTTTTTTCTTGCCCCCCCCCCCCCCCGTAAGCGTAGAGATACGTTCACCTATTTGTAATGCCGCGGGAGGTAGCTCATGCGCAAGCGCCTCGTTTACCCGGTTGCCATCATCGGATTGTTGATTCCCGCTGGCCTGATGCTTACAGTAGCGCCTCCGCCACGTGTCCGCGCCTACGACCCGCCGCCGGTGGAGCGGTATCTGTACGGAGCGTATCCTTTCTCCGGCAGCGCCAAGCTGATTCTGGCTAACTCCACCATGGGCGAGGTCACCATCGAAGGGAAACTCTACTCCCCGGCCGGCCAGATCGCTCCTTTGCAGGATGTGGTGCTGCCCGCTCACGCGCAGAAGGTCGTGGACCTCGACGGGCAAATCGCCAACGCCGGGCCGGACTTCCGCAGCGGCGGCATTGAACTGGAGTTCTATTCCGCCGACCCGGGCATTGCCGCGCAACTCCATCTGCGCGAAGGCGCTGGCGAGCAGCCCATTGACATTCCTCTGAAGGCCGCCGGGGCCTATCGTTCTTCCCGCCTCGAGGGCTTGTGGATGGTTCCCGCGGGCGATGCGCGCCTGGGCCTGATCCTGCACAATCGAACGGCGGTGGCCGCCTCCGCCACGGTGGCGATCACCCGGCGGGACGGTAGCGTGCTCCTTTCGCGCGCGGTCACCCTTGACCCGCACGGCTCGCGCCAGTTCCAGTCGCCGGAGATTCACCAGCAGGCCCCCGGGAGCGTGGGGGGCATTTCGATTCAGCACAACGGCGCGCCCGGCGCCATCCTGGCCGCCGGCTACATCCAATCCGCTGCGCGGCGCCTCTCCGCCAGCATTCCTTTCGTGGACCCCACCACGCTCTTCGGCAGCAACATCTACGGCGCCGGCGCGCAGTTGGGCAACACCGCTCTGGCCGCAGAGAACTTCACCGGCCAATTGTTGGTGCGCAATCTGTCCGCGCAGGCTGTTCCCGTGACCGCGTCCTTGCAGTGCGGCGAAACGCGCGCCTCCCTCGGCACGGGCACGCTCGCGCCGGGCGAAGCGCGCCGCCTCACCGTCCCCGCGGACGCCATCGCCTGCGACACGGGCGCGGTCGGCGTAGAAGTGACATCACCTGTGAAGAGCAGTTTGCTGGGCCGCTGGCTCAGCGTCGGCGCCTCCGGCCTGGTGGTCGAAACCGCCATCCACTCCGTCTCTCCCAATGCCAACATTTCCGGGAGCGACCCGTGGCTGGTGGACGAGGAAACCGCATCTATTCTCTATGTGCAGAACGTAGGCAACAGCGTGGCCGAGTTCGTCCCAGTGATTCAGTACGCCCGGCACGGCCACGCCGAACCCATGGATCACCTGGAGCAGAGTTACATGGTGGGGCAAACCTTCGTGAAGCCGGGAGAAGTGGTGGCCATTGATATTCGCGCCCTTCGGGATCAGCAGACTCCCGACGTTCACGGACGAATCCTGCCTCAAGATGTGAACTCAGGGCAAATCCACTGGTTGCGCGGCTCCGGGCCTGCCTTAGTCGCCAACGTGCTCACGGTGAGCGCGGCGCGCAGAACGGCTTCGACTTTCGCCTTCTTCTGCTGCTACTGTAATCCCCGCCACGTCGAGCTGCGCATCCAGCCGCAAAACGTCGGCGGCGAAGTTGGGCAAACACAGCAGATGCAGGCATACGAGGACAGAACCGACTGTCACACCATGACTTGGCCGGTCCCTATTTCGGCTTCTCAAGTTAGCTGGGGGAGTTCCAACATCTTTGTAGCTTCCGTAGACGGCTCCGGGCAAGTGTACATGGGGCCTTTCCCCGGCTCGGCCACGATCGTGGCGTCGAAATGGGTCATTGAATCCAACCCCGATCCGTTCATCGGGGATGGAGATCAGTGCTACCTGGACGATTATTGCTACGGCTCTCCCCAGTGCCTCACAGACGAATTCGAGCGCTACGCCTCTGCTAGTGTAGACGTGACGGCCCCGCCGCCTCCTCCGCCACCTTCTGTTTCTGTGGATTCCGCCGACATCCTGGCGGACCAAGTCGTAGTTACACTCTCTCATGCTGGTTCAAGCGGGAACCTTGCTGTCACGGCCCAGGGGCCCTCAGTTAGCAAGACGATCTTCAGTGGAACACGGAGTGGTGGGCAACACACTTTTTCCTTTGACCGGAACAATCTGCCAGATGGTCAATATACGAGCGTTTCGGCTACTTGGCTGAATGCGAACGGAAGCCGCGCTGTCAGTTTCAGAGTGTTGGGTGTTTATCGCCATTCCCAGTACAACACACCTACTGAATCCTCTTGTACAGGCAACGCCGCTGCGGCCTATCTGGTGAACAGCGTTTCGTGTGCCTATCAATCCGGCACTTTGCGAAGCGACTTCATCAGCCAGTCGTGGTTGAACGGCAGCGGGATAACGATCACTTCCTACTACGGCTACAATACAGAACAGAACGCCCAATGGTGTATCAACAATAATTACCTTCCAGCGGATGCCCCCGGCCGCGGTTTTGCTTTCGTTTCTCAAATTCTTACATCTTGTCAATCTTTATTTCTGAATAATACGACGGTAGCGCGATCACCGAACGATGCAAATCTGACCTGCGGTGACCAGGTCTTGCTTATTGGGTACGGCACGAACACAGTTAAGACTGTTACGGATACCTGTCCAATATGCACAGCGAGCCAGCTTGACAACTATACGACCGCATCCGCGTGCAGCCCTCGGGCTCACACGGATCTCGGCAACTTCAAGACAATCCGCGTGAACCGCTAAGGAGGACGGTAGCGGGGGGCACAACGCGAGAGGAGCAAGAGTGAGGCCGTCATCTCTAACGAACAATGCCCGCAGGGGCGTGAAGTTCTTCCTCTTCGTAATCCTGTTGGTGGGGTTTGCAGCAAAGGGCCTGAATGGTCAGGATAGCGTGGCTAAGCGAAGTTCCGACAGCACCGGAATACCTTCCCAAGCGCCGATGAACCGCACTTACTTAGGCGCCTTCAATCCGAAATCGCAACGACCCATTTCCGCCCAAGCAGAAGGATGGTCCCTCATTCTTAAGCAGCACGCCATTTGCAAGGGCTGTCCCAGCGGCGAGACTTTCCTGTTCGAGATTCACAATAAGCGGACGCGCTTTCGGACAAAGCTGCGCATTACAAACCTGACCGCGCAAATCGATGAGGTTCACATTTTCGACAAGTTTGCAACCATCGTTGGACGCGCAGCTCCGAACACCAGCGTCATCAATGTCGTGGACCTCGCGACGGGTGCGCTCCGGGACACCGTGGTTTGCATACGCCCCGCGGTCTCTCCCCACAAGCGATTTGTAGCCTTTGTGAGGTTTTTCCCGGCGCATTCTGGACAGTCCCCAACCTTCCAGTACATGCTGTATGACGTCTCAAAGAAACCGGAAGAGAATCGACTCGCTGGAGTTGCGGCATCAAATCAATGGGATGCAGGGATACCAATATACCCTGATAAGGCAACTCAACCGCTGAGCCCCAATGTTTTGCAGGGAGAGGGTCACATTCACAGCATGGCTACGGACGGGTTCTTCTGGCTGGATGATAACGCGGTTGCATTCGTAGATCGTTCCGGTGGCGTCAACCGCTTGGTGGTTGTCAATCTGCGAGGAGGCGCTAACCAGGCCAGCGTTGCCAGCAGAACCATCCCCACTTCCGGAATCGTTGACTTGGCGCGCTGCCGTGATGCGGGGCCGAAAGACCTTGAGCGGTGGTCTAAAGACCCGGCGATGTTGATATACGTTGTGAATGTCCGTCAATCTCAAGAGAAGAAAAGTTCTTTGACGCTCGATTTCAACCCGACCAACCCATGCCTCCAGCGAACAAGCTTGGATATCCGTTTGGACGAGCCCCCTCCAACTTAGCCCGGCTGGTCGTCCGGGGTCATCATGCCCTTGCTGATGGCGGTGGGCGAGGTGAGGATGCGCCGCGCGTCCAGGCGCACGGAGATATTCCCGTCGGTGGCCGCCACGAACCCGCGCTGGTGCACCCACCGGCCCACCGTGCAAATGTCCCGCCGGTGCTCGTCCTCGGTCTTCACCGCCCCCGGCGCCATGCTCTCCGGCCACATTGGCACGCGCATTGTAGAACAAACCGGCGGCGAGTGAACAGCTACTGGCGGCAACGAGCGACAGGTTGCCATGTCGTGGTTTGCCGATTGCAATTCGAGGGGTGGGGTGCTCTCGTTACTGGCTATGAGCGCGAAGCTTGGACTACTTCTGCTGGCCACCGTCGTTTTTGCCCTGAATTCATGCGGCGGGCAGCAAGCCACTTCTGTTGGCCCGCCGCCTCCTCCTCCGCCACCTCCTCCGCCAGGAGGAAGCAACCCGGTGCCAACCGTTGTGGCCATCGACCCAGCCGCGGAAGCCAGCGGCGGGCCGGACTTCTATTTGAGCGTCTATGGAACGAACTTTGTGTCTTCCTCCGTTGTGCGGTGGGGAAGCTCCAACCTGGCAACGACGTTCGTCCGCGATTCGCTCATCTTCGCCCTTGTTCCTGCCAGCCTGCGGCAGGGCTCCGGTTCCGCCTCAGTAACCGTGTTCAACCCCTCCCCCGGCGGAGGGACTTCGGCCGCCCTTCCCGTGCTGGTGGGTCCGCCGCCTGCGCCACCGCCCGGTGTGGGAGTGATCCAACTGATCTCTGCGGCCCCCGATGGCAGCCCCGGCAACGGCCACACCTATACGCCCCCCGCTGTCAGCCCCGACGGCAGGTATGTCGCTTTTCAGTCCGATTCCACCAACCTCGTTCCTGGCCCGGCTACCGGTCTTACAGAAATCTTTGTTCGGGACACTTGTGTGGGGGTTCCTTCGGGGTGCACTCCCACCACAACGCGCGTCTCAGTCGCCTATAACGGTGCGCTTCCCGATGGCAACAGCCGATCGCCGACTATCAGCGCCAATGGGCGCTACGTCGCTTTCGATTCCAGCGCCACAAACCTCACTCCCAATAGCACTAACACCGGCGGGCGCTCGGCCGTGTTCTTGCGCGACACCTGCATCGGTGCTCCGTCCGGTTGCAGCCCCTCCATCAGCTTGCTGTCTGTTGCCACAGACGGCACGTCTGCGAACGACGATGCACGGCTCGCGGCCATCAGTGCCGACGGCCGACTGGTCGCCTTCAATTCGGTCGCCACAAACCTCGTGTCAAGCGATACCAACGGGTGGCTGGATGTATTTCTGCGAGACACTTGCTTAGGGGCCGCGGCTGGCTGCATGCCCAGCACCGTCCGCGTTTCGGTCGCGAGTGACGGAAGCCAGAGCAACGTTCCAGGTTGCTGCCCCGCCATCAGCGCCGACGGTCGATATGTTTCCTTCCGCATGTCCGGGGCGAACAATCTGCTCCCAAATGCCAATGCCTCTGGAATCCTGCACGACACCTGCTTTGGCGGGCCGCCAGGCTGTGCGACCACCAATCGGAGCCTTTTCGTCAGCTATACCGCGGCCCCGCTGTCGGGCGCCATTGATAATCTCCTTGTCTTGAGCGCCAATGCACGCTTCGCCGGCTTCGGCTCCTTCTCGAACAACCTTGTTCCGGGCAACACCGGCCAGATCATCGGCGCCTTTGTATACGACAATTGTATCGGCGCGCCGGCGGGCTGCATCTCGCGCACCAATCAAGTCTCGCTCACCTACAACGGCGGCCAGCTCAACAACGGCGCCGCCGCTGCCGTCTCCAGCGACGACGGAAACTACGTCGTCTTTATCTCCATTGCCGACAACTTGCTCCCCTATGCCTACCGCGCCAGCGCCGCCTACGTCCGCATGACCTGCAAGAACGCCGCCAGCGGGTGCATTCCTACCACCTACCTGCTCTCCTTCGACAGCAGCACAGGCATCCAGGGCAATAGCTCCTATTCCGACTATCCCGCGATCACCCCGGACGGTCGCTACGCTGTCTTCATCTCCAACGCCCCCAACTGGCCCGGCCCTCTCCAATCCAACGGCAACAACCAGGTTTGGCTCGCCCGCGTGCGCTAACAGAAGGAAAGGACTGATTGGAAAAGAAAAAGAGCGGCGCCGTTTTCCAGGTTCTCTTTTCCGTTTCCCCCTTCACCCGTGGATGCCGCGCAGCTTCAGGGCTCAGGAAAGCGGGCGATGGCTACTACGGAGGCGGCCTTGCGATGATTCATTGCCGGTTTTCCGTCGGCTGAAAGCTGTCGGCTGTCCGCTAGAACCGCCTTTCTCTTAACCCCTGGCAATATCGCAAGATTTCACTTGACAGGCCACCCACGCTGAGCTATGATGCTTCCGTATGGGCTGCGTTTGGCTAACGCGCCCCGCAACACCCTCCTCCGGCCTCTCCCCACCCCCGAAAAGAATCATACACTTACGAAAAACGCACGAATATCCTTCGCGCCGTCACACACTTGCGCGTTTACACGACTTAATCCCCCTGTCTTTTCAATGCTTTCACACACAAGGGGAGGGGGGTAGCCGCCGGACACGCCCACAACCGTGTGGAAACACGGTTCACCGGCAAAGAGGCAAAGCTGTGGAGGAAAGCGAGGCGGCGCCAAGAGGAAAAACAAGGAAGCCGGCACGCCAAGCGCAAGCCGCAAGCAAAAGCGGCGGCAAGCCGCCGCACTCCAAAACTACGCGTAGATGCCGCGCTGCTTCAGGGCGCGGGCGACGCGGGCGATGGCCACCATGTACGCGGCGATGCGGTTGTTGACCTTGTTTTCTTCGGCCATGCCCACCACTTCGTCGAAGGACGATTCCATCACGTCGCCCAGGCGCTCGTTGACTTCGCTCTCCCGCCAGAAGAAGCCTTGCCGGTCCTGCACCCACTCGAAGTAGCTCACCGTGACGCCGCCGGCATTGGCCAGAATGTCCGGGATGATGAAGATGCCTTTCGAGTCGAGCACCTCATCGGCCGGCGCGGTGCTGGGCCCGTTAGCGCCTTCGCACAGAATCCTGGCCTGCACGCGATTCACGTTGGCGCTGGTGATCTGGTTCTCGATGGCTGCGGGCAGCAGGATGTCGCACGGCTGGAAAAGAATCTCGCTGGTGCCCAGCTTGGCGCCGCCGCCGGGGAAGTCCGGCAGGGGCTTGCGCTTCGAGTGCACCCAGTCCACTACAGCCGGCACGTCGAAGCCCTTCTCGTTGTACAACGCGCCGTGGATGTCGGCCAGCCCCACAACCTTGTACCCCGCGATGTACATCAGCAGCGCGGCCATCGAGCCCACGTTGCCGAAGCCCTGGATGATCACGCGGCAGCCTTCCTTCTTCACGCCCAGCTTGGTCAGAGCCCTGTCGCACACCATCATGCAGCCCCGGCCGGTGGCTTCGCGCCGCCCGCGCGAGCCGCCCAGGTCAATGGGCTTGCCGGTAACGACGGCGGTGGTGGCCTGGCGATGGTGCATGGCGTAGGTGTCCATCACCCAGGCCATGATCTGCTCGTTCGAGCCCACGTCCGGCGCGGGCACGTCGCGTTCCGGGCCCAGCCACTCGCTCAGTTCTGCGGTGTAGCGCCGGGTGATGCGCTCCATCTCGCCCATGGAAAGCCTGCTGGGATCGCAGATGATGCCGCCCTTGGCCCCGCCGAACGGGATGTTGACCACGGCGCACTTCCAGGTCATCCACGCGGCCAGCGCGCGCACTTCGTCAATGGTGACGTTCTTGTCGTAGCGGATGCCCCCTTTGCCCGGCCCGCGCACCGTCGAGTGCAGCACGCGGTAGCCGGTGAAGACTTCCATCTTTCCGTTGTCCATGCCGATGGGGATGTACAGGGTGATTTCCTTGCTGGGGTACTTCATGTACTTGTAGAGCCCATCTTCGAGGCTGAGCTTGTGCGCGGCCACTTCGAAGCGCGCGTCCGCCGATTCGTACACGTTCATCTCGTCCTTGACGGTTACCGTAGTCATCGTGCACCTCTGGGGGCTGCCGAAGCGTGCGCCAGTATAAGGACACCGGTCTCGGTAGGCAAGACGAGCCGCGCCCGGGCGCTTCGAGCCTCACGCCGGCGCGGCCGCGACGGCGCGCCAAGCGCCTTGCGTGTCGGCCTTGGACCAGCCGAAGAGCCGCGCCACCGGCATCACCGGTGCGGCAGGGTACAACTCGCGGTATTTTGCAGCCAATGCTGCACGCCCTTGTGCGGCCGTGATGTGGCGTGCGGCGGCGGCCTGCTTCGGGAACGCGCCTACGGTCAGTTCGAACTTGCCGGAGGCCCACGCCGCCGTCTCCTGCTCGGTCCCGCAGTGCACCACGGCCAGCAGCAGTTGCAATTCCTGCATGGCTTTCTTGTAGCGCTTGTTGCCGGCGCGCGAGTCCATCTTGCAGGCGTGCCGCAATTCCAGCGTGGCCAGGGAGCCGTGTTCAGCCAGGGCCTGCCACACAAGCAGCGCGTCGTGCGTGATGCGCCCCGCGGCGTAGAAGCGCTCCGCTTCACCCGCCGCAGTGGGTGCGCCCCGGTCGGCCAGAAAGTACGGCAGGTACTTCCGCGAAATGAATGTGCCCCGCGCCTTGAAATACTTGGCGTAGAAGGCCAGCCGGCGCCGCGGCAATTCGTCCTTCCACCCCCACAGCCGCTGCATCTCCGCGTCCCACGCGAACTTCTTCCCGCGCCGCACCGCGTAGTACAGCGACGGCAGCGCCACATTCTTCACCGCGAAGAGCATGCAGAAGCCCATCGCATCAATGAACTCCACGGCCTCCGCGACCGTCCGCACCCTCGACCACCCAATCTCGTTATCCAGTGGGGGCATCACTGCCCGTCTCGCCCGCAAAACCGACACTGTTTAGCTTGTGGTGTTCCCAGTGATTTACCACACCACGAACAGGGGGACGGGGGCCAAGGCGTCGTCTCCGCAACGCCCCCAGGGGAGGCCCATGCTTTCGCTTCTTCCACTTCGGCGCCATTCTCGATGAGGATCTTCATAGCACTCACTCTACGGCCAGATCTCCTGATCGCAAGGAGTTGCCTTCTGAGACCGGCTCTTCGTGGAGAGATTTGCGCGATGGGCGCCCCACACTCCTCGCACTTGGGCCAATCCTTGCTTTTTCCCACGAATGGAGTTGTCGATGTCTTATCCATAGTCCTTTTCGAGCAGGATTCCCGTCCCGGCGCCTCTGTGTCTCTGTGGCTAGACCACGACCGATTCCTTGTATTCGCCGAAGACGCGGCGGAGGGCGTCGGAGATTTCGCCCACAGTGGCGTAAGCCTCGACGGCGGCGAGGATGGCGGGCAGCAGGTTCGCTCCGCTGCCGGCGCGCGATTCGACCGCAGTCACGGCGGCCGCGGCGCGCGCGGAATCGCGGCGGGCGCGCAGGGCGCGGACGCGCTCCACCTGGGCGCGCTCCATGCCGGGGTCCACGCGCAGCAGCGGCACGCGTTTCTCTTCCTCAACGGTGAACTGGTTCACGCCCACCACGATCTGCTCGCCGCGCTCGACCGCCTTCTGATACTCAAACGCGGCGCGCTGGATTTCTCCCTGCACGAAGCCTTCTTCGATGGCGCGGAGCATCCCGCCGAGCGCGTCTATCTTCTCGATGTACGCGCGCCCGCCCGCCTCGATGGCGCTGGTCAGCGACTCAATCGCGTACGCGCCGCCCACCGGATCAACCGTATTGGCCACGCCGGTTTCGTGGGCCAGGATTTGCTGGGTGCGCAGGGCCAGCAGCGCGGCGTTCTCCGTGGGCAGGGCCAGCGCTTCGTCCAGCGCGTTGGCGTGCAGCGACTGGCAGCCGCCCAGCACCGCAGCCAGGCACTGGAGGGCCACGCGCACCAGGTTGTTCTCCGGCTGCTGCGCGGTGAGCGAGCTGCCCGCCGTTTGCGCGTGGAAGCGCAGCATCAGCGAGCGCCGGTCGCGCGCCCCGAAGCGTTCGCGCATGACCCGCGCCCACAGCCGCCGCGCCGCGCGGTACTTGGCGATTTCTTCCAGCAGGTCGTTGTGCGCGTTGAAGAAGAAGGAAAGCTGCGGCGCGAACTCGTCCACGCCCAGCCCGGCGGCCACCGCCGCCTCCACGTAAGCGATGCCGTCGGCCAGCGTGAAGGCCACTTCCTGCACTGCGGTCGAGCCGGCCTCGCGGATGTGGTACCCGGAGATAGAAATGGTGTTCCAGTTGGGCAGCTCGGTGCGGCACCAGGCGAAAACGTCGGTGACGATGCGCATCGCCGGCCGCACCGGGTAGATGTACGTGCCCCGCGCGATGTATTCCTTCAAAATGTCGTTCTGCACCGTGCCGGAGAGCCGCTTCAAGTCCGCGCCCTGCTTTTTTGCCACCGCCACGTACAGCGCCAGCAGGATGGCCGCGGTCGAATTGATGGTCATCGAGGTGGACACGCGGCCGAGCGGGATGCCGTCGAACAGCGTCTGCATGTCCTCGAGCGAATCAATGGCCACGCCTACTTTGCCTACCTCGCCCGCGCCCAGCGGATGGTCGGAGTCCATCCCGATTTGCGTGGGCAGGTCAAAGGCCACGCTCAGCCCGGACTGCCCCTGCGCCAGCAGGTAGCGGTAACGCGCGTTGGATTCCGCGGCGGTGCCGAAGCCCGCGTACTGCCGCATGCTCCACAGCCGCCCGCGGTACATCGTCGGATACACGCCGCGCGTGAAGGGGTATTCGCCGGGGTAGGAGAGATGCGCTTCCGTATCCGCGCCGCGCCCGTCATCAGGCCCGTAACAGGCCTTGAGCTCGAGGCCGGAAAGCGTAGCCGGGCGCTTCTTGCGCTCGGCAATTCCGCGGGTGGCCACATCCTTCATGGCCTTCTCATTTTCTCTTTTCTGCGGACCCTTTTCCAGCGCAGCCACGAAAGCGCGGGAGCCGGCGCCGAGCCCCGGCCGCCGCGGCGCGGCGGTTGCGGCATTGGACATCGGCGCCCAGCGGGCCTTGTTTTGGCCCGGCCCGCGCCGTACAATGGCCTTACGCCGGTTGTTGGGAGGGTTCCTGTGCAGATGGACGAGCACCTCAAGCAACTGCTTCGCGAACTGGGCCACGCCATCAATGAGACCGTAGCCGATTCCGAGCGCATCCATGAGGCCATTGCCAACGTGCGCGCCGCCGGGTTCGACATCGTGTTGCGCCTGGACGCTACCATCGGCTTGGCGCGCCGCGACGCCGAGCCGGTGAAGATGACCACGCAGGACCGGCGATTCCTGGAAGCCCTGCACATCCGCGTGGACGAAGAAATCCTGGCCGAGCAGGCCGAAGCCGCGGTCCGCAAGCCGGACATGACCGCGCAGGACATCAAGTTCCTGAAGTCGCTGAAGATCTCACTCGATGAGACCAAATAGAGCACACGCCGCTTCCCTCCTGCTGGGCCTGGCCCTGGCGCTGGCGCCCGCGGCCGCGCAGGACCAGGTTGCCGCGGGCAAGCCCATCAAGGTCAAACCGCACACGCCCAAGGTCAAGAAGATCAAGCTCAAGGGCTTCGTGCAGAACGCAACCCGCGTGGCCATCACCGTGCGGCTGCCCGACGAGGCCGGCGCCATGAAGACCTTCCAGCTTTCCCCCGAAGCACAGGAGGAGATGCTCAAGGTCATCGAGCGCGGCGGCTTCCAGTTCGGCGACAGGGTGACTATCGAGTTCGCCGCCGGCACCGACGTCGCCCTCAAGGTCAAAGGCAAGCCCTCGAAGCCTGTCGGCGCCCGTTAGTCGGCGGCGCAGCCGCGATTGGCTGCGCTTGAGGCGCGAGAATGCGCCCGACCTGTGAGGCCGCGAAATGCGGTTGCGCCGCGAGCCGCCAATACCACGCACAGCCAGGCGCCTGTGCCACGCACCATGATCCGCCAGCCCGCAGTCGCCGGCCGCTTCTACCCCGACCATCCCGCAGAAGCGCAGCGCGAAGTGGACGCGCACCTGCGCGCCGCCGCGGCGTCCCCGAAGCACCGGGCCATTGCTTGCGTGGTGCCGCACGCAGGATGGCTGTACTCGGGCCACGTGGCCGCAGCGGTGTACGCGCGGCTGGAACTGCCGCCGCGCATCATCATTCTGTGCCCGCGGCATTATCCGATGGGCCAGCCGCTGGCCATTCTCACGGAAGGCGCGTGGCGGACGCCGCTCGGCGACGCGCCGGTGGACGCGGAGCTGGCCGCGGCTGTCGCGCGCGCCTGCCCGCTGCTGCGCGAAGACGCCGCCGCGCACGCGCACGAGCACTCGCTCGAGGTGCAGTTGCCCTTTCTCCAGCGGCTCGTGCCGGACTTCCGCTTCGTGCCCATCGCGCTGGGCACCGACCGCTTCCAGGCCTTCGAGGATTTGGGCCGCGCGCTGGCCGAAGTGGTGGCGCGGGAGCAGGAAGCGCGCCGGGAAGTGCTGCTGATGGCCAGCTCGGACATGAACCATTACGAAAGCGACGCTGTGACTCGCGTGAAGGACCGCAAGGCCATTGACCGCGTGCTGGCGCTCGACGCGCGCGGCCTTTACGAGACCGTCCGCGGCGAAGGCATCTCCATGTGCGGCTACGGGCCGACGACGGCCATGCTCGTCGCGGCGAAGCAGCTCGGCGCGACGCGCGCGGAACTGGTCAAGTACGCGACCAGCGGCGACGTGAGCGGCGACTTCGACCGCGTGGTCGGCTACGCGGGAATTGTGGTGTATTGAGACCACGGATGAACTCGGATCAACACGGAAAAGGAACAAGGCAAGAGGCAAAAGGGAAAAGGGAAAAGTAAAAGACGAACCGAGACGGAAGCGGAAGAAGACAACTCTCAAGCAAGAAGAAACGGCCTCGAAAGTTTCGAGGCCGTTTCCTTTTTTCCTGCCGGGCGATTTTCGTTTGTTCGAGTTTCGCGTTGCAGCACAGGGGCGCAGCACAGCAGCGCCCCTGCGGAGCTAATTCGGGCGGCCGGAGCGGGCCGGCGGCGGGGAAGACGAGCGCGGCTCGGCCGCGCGCCCGGCGCCGCCGGTCGAGGGCGGCGGGCTGGACGGCCGCGGGCCCGCGCTGGGGCCGCCGCTGCTGCCGCCATATCCACCGCTGGGCCGGCCGGCGCTGCCGCCGGAACCACCGCTCGAGGGCGGGGGCGAATAGGTGCGCGGCGGGGGCGAATCGTTGCGCGCCGGCGGCGTGTACACCCGCGGGGGCGGGGCTTCGGTGCGCGCCGGCGGCGTGTACACGCGGGAAGCTCCGCTATCGCGGTCGCCCCCGTAGGTGCGCGCCGGAGAGGAGCCGGCCTGCGAGTTACTGCCGGATTGCGCGCGGGCCGGAGGCAGGGAGCGACCCGCGTCCGCTTCCGGCGGATCGTAGGCGCGGGAAGGCGGGCGCACCGCGGCCGCGCCGCTGCCTGCGGCGGAACCGCCGGCGCTGCCGGCCTGCATGGAGGGCGTGTTCACGTAGCGCCGGTCGTTGCGGTCGTATTCGATGCTGCTGGGCCCTTCGCCCGCGTGGCCGCCGCGGGTGGCCGGCGATTCCCGGTCGAAGGTGCGCGTGGGACGATTCACCTCGGGGTCGCGCCCGGTTGCTGAGCTGGTAGTGCCGCCCACGGCGGCGCTGCCCGCTGTCCCGGTAGAGGCGCCGGCGGCGGTGACATTGTCGTTGTCAAAGCGCGGCCGCCCTTCGCGGGTACCGCGAGCCGGTGCGCCCGCAGGCGCTCCGGTGCGGGTGTCATCTATCTCGCGCACGGGGCCGACCGGGCGCGGATCCGTGGCGCGTCCGCCGCGGCCGGCGCCCACTGATCCCGCGCCGGGCGATATCGCCGCGGGGCCGGAGCCAGGGACAGACCCGGAGGCCTGTCCGACGGCGCGGCCCTGCGCCGGGAGTCCCTCCCGGCGGGTTGCGAATCCGGCGGGTGCGCCCGTGCGGAGGTCATCGGTCTCGCGCAGGCGCGGGTTGGTGGCGCGTCCCGAATAGGCCACGCCGGTGGCCGGGCTCACGTTGCCGGAAGCGCCGGCTTGCAGGCCGCGGCCGGCGGCGCGCGTTTCGCGCTGGAGCGTGAGGCGGTCGCCGAAGGCGTTGGCGTTGGTCTGAACGTTGTTGACCACCTGGAAGTCGGTGCGCCCGCGGCCGTTGAAGCGCTGGTGCTGCCCGCGGCCCTGGGCGATGGCCGTGCCGGTGTTGATGATGATGGTGTTGTTGATCTGCGTGTTGTGCCAGCGGCCGGGCCGGTCAAAGGGGCTCAGCGCGCACCAGCCGAAGCGGTTGCCGAAGCTCAGCCACACCACCAGGCCGGGATGCCACGAGTGGAAGTAACCCGGCACCCACACCCAGCCGCGGTGGGTGTGCGCCCAACGGCCGTAGTGGTACGGCACCCAGCCCCAGGGCTCGTAGCTCACCCAGGTCCAGCCGTAGCCGTGGGTGAACACCCAGCGGCCGTGGTAGTAGGGCGCCCAGTCGTAAGCCAGCCCGTAGGGCTGCCAGACGTAGCCGTAGGTGGAGACGTAGGTCCAGTTGCCATAGCGGCCCAGGTCGGAGATGCCGTAGCGGAAGGGCGCGTTGACGTAGCGCAGCGAATCGGTGCGGGAGGCGTTGAGGGCGTCGTCGCGCTCGGCGGCCCAGCGTTCGAACTCATCGGCGTCGCCGGCGCGGGCGATGCTGACGTTTTCCGCGTCTTCGGCGCGGAAGAGCAGGGCCTGGCCCTTGGCCAGCTTGTAGGCGCCGGCGCGGGCCTCCACGGTGATGTCGCCCTTGAGCACGGCCACGTTGACGTGCTTCTCGGTGACGTCCATGCGGAAGCGCGAGTTGCGCGGGATGGTGACCTGCACGCCCGGAGTCATCACGGTGAAAGTGTCGTTCTTGGCCAGGTTGGCGTAGAAAATGGCCGAGCCGATTTGCAGGGTCATCTGGGTGATGCGGTTGCCGTCGGCCAGGGCCAGCTCGTTGAATTGGATCTCGGTGCGCTCGTCGAGGCGCACGGTGGCGCCGCTCTCGAACTCGATTTCGGCGCGCCCGCGCCCGGTGGCGATCGAATAGCCCTGCTGGATGGGCATGTTCACCAGGGCTTCGTTCCAGCCCTCGTCCTCGGGGCGGGCAATTTGCACGTCGCCCTGCACGAAGCTGAGGCGCACGATGCGCGCGTGGCTGTAGTTCGCGCGCTGCGCTTCCTGCGGCGCGTTCTCCCGCGCCTGCGCGTAGTCCGGTTCCTGCACGGCCGTAACCAGGGCCGCGCGCGGCGCCACCGGGGCGTTCACGTGCGCCGAGGCCTGCGGCGCCCCCGCCAGCGCAAGTAGCACTGCCAGCGGGAGAATCGCCGCCATCGGGTCCACCGGCCACCGACCACTGGCCACTGCCCACTGCTTTTCGAAGCCTGGGCCGAGCATCGTCGTTCTCCTTCCCGCGGATTCAACCCAAAAAGATGAGCAAGGCAGCCGCAACTCCCTTGCTTAAGTGCGATGTGCCCACTTCCCCGTAGGTTGCACCCGCGGTTGGTGCATCCCGTTGCAGTGGCACAGGCTATTAGCCTGTGCTAGTCACCCGGGACCTTGCCAATCCATGCTGAGGCCTTGCCTCGCCCGACGCAAGGCCAAATGTGTTGCGGGGCGTTGTTGCGGTTTCGCGGCACGGGTTCGGGGCTGAGGTCCATCAGGACGCCCTAACCCCTTGGCCCCCAGTTCCTTCCCAACCGGGGTATAATCCGCCCATTCCTGCGCTGCAAGAGGCCGATGCCCGGGCCCAAAGACGACCGATTTGACGACGAGGCCGTGACTACGCCGTCCTTTGGCGAACGCGCAGGCGGCTCCGTGGACCAGTCCGCCAGTCCCGCTGCCGCCGGTGAGCGCACCACGCCCTACGGCACCACGCCGCTTTCGGCGGCAGCTACGCCTCCTCCTTCGACCGCCGATACAGCCACGCTTGGCGCGCTCCGGCAACGCTACGACATCTTGAACGAGCTGGGCCGAGGCGGCATGGGCATCGTCTATCGCGCGCGCGACCGGGAAACGGGGGATGTGGTTGCCCTGAAGGTCCTGCAACTGCACATCGCCGCCGACAAGGAATTACTCGAACGCTTCAAGTCGGAATTGCTGCTGGCGCGCAAGATTACCCACAAGAATGTGTGCCGAGTGTACGACTTGGTGCGCATCGGCGACGTGTCTTGAAACGGCCGGGCGGCGTGTCGTTGCGAGGCGGGCTCGATTGGGCCAAGCAGATTTGCGCGGCGCTCGGCGAAGCCCACGCCCAGGGCGTGGTCCACCGCGACCTCAAGCCCGAGAACATCCTCATCACCCGCGACGGTACCGTCAAAGTGATGGACTTCGGCATCGCCCGCTCGGTGGAATCTTCGGCCACACACACCACCGGCGGCGCGATCATCGGCACGCCGGCTTACATGGCGCCCGAGCAGGCCCAGGGCAAGCCCGCCGATCACCGCAGCGACATCTACTCCCTGGGCCTGGTGATGTACGAAATGATGGTCGGCGCACCGGCCTTTACCGCTGAATCCTCCACCGCTCTGCTGCACAAACACATTTACGAGCCGCTGCCCCAGCCCCGTGTTGTTTCTCCGTACCTGCCGGCCTTCCTCGAACGGGCCATCCTGAAATGCACGGAGAAGAGCCCGAAGAAGCGCTATGCGGATGTCGCCGGCGTGGAGCACGCTCTGGTCGAACGCGCCGCCCCTGCTCACGACGTGGAAGTTCGGCCCGAAGATACCCCCCTGCCCTCGCGCCTGCTGGTCTGGCAGAAATCGGATACCCTCCTGCTGTTCGCTTCCATCGCAGCCCGTTCTTCTTTTTGATCAAGTGTACCCCTATGTTCATCTTCGGACACGCATGACTCGGGCGTTTGCAACAACTGCCGGGATGGGGTTCGTTCGCAGAGTTGACCCCACAGCCAGCAGCGTGGAGACCTTCGGTACGGCGTGGTCACGCCGGCTGGACAGGTATGCTTCCCGGGTCCTTTTCCATGGGCTGGCAGAGGCAAACCGCCGGGTGGCCGAAAACAGGGTATGGGTAGTTTGGTGCAAAGGAGCGCGGGGTGATTGTTGGGCGAACGTCACCGACGACGGCAGGTTCCGCGCGCTTGCCGTCGATTGGCCTCCGCCCGAACAGGGAGAGGCTCCCGACGAACAGGCTGCTGTCGCCGCCGCTGTTAAGCATGTTCGCGACTTCACGGGCGTGGATGTGACGCCCATTAGGCCAGAAGTGCAACGATTGAAGAAATGGCCGGAAATCCTGGTGCGTTGGAAGCGAGAAACCGGCCTTGACCAGGCGCCGGAGCTTATCACGGCGAACATCGGCGCGCGCGGCCTGCGCGTTCTTACGCGGAATCCAGATCCTCAATGGACAAACGAACGAGAAAAGCAGTTCAAGCGCGATCGCCCGCTGCTTCAGCTCTCCGCGCGTTTCTCGAACTGGAGAGATCTTTCGCTGTTTTGGTTCGTCCCCCTCAGCGGCGTGTTTATGCTTACCCTCTTCTTTCTCAAAAAAATGGGCAAGAAAACGCAACCTACCGCGCTGGTGAGCGGCACGGCCGCAACAATCGGTGCATTGGTTGTCTACGGCGCGGCGGATCCACGCCCGGGAAGATGGGGAATGATGGCATGGATTGTCAATTTAGCGGGAGCCGTAACCATCTTTTGCGTGGCTTATGCGCTGCTCCGTGTTGCGGAGAACTACTTGTTCCTGGAGCTTCCAGTGAGCGCAGTGGCCTGGCGCCAACTGGTGCTCTCCCGCATAAGGGCCCGCACGGCTGGGCTGAGCCTACTTCGGGGAGCAATGTGCGGCGTGCTTTATTGCATCGTTCACCTAATGGCAATGAAGGTGTTGGGCTCCAACAAGATCGCGACATCCACAATGGATTGGATCCCTTTTATTCCCGATGGGGAGTTGCAATACGCGGCCATAGCTGCCTACGTTGTGGCCCTCTCGCTGTGCGCCGCGATCGCGCTGCCATGGTGCTTAACAGGGTTTCCCATGGCAATTGCACATCGTGTTAGCAAAAAGGTTGTCGTGTTGCTCGGAGTGCCAGCTTTGTTGTGGACCCTATTTGATTTGGGATTGCCCGGGGCGAGAGTATACCCGTTATCGTTTCTTTTCTTGTTTTGCGCCGTGCAAGGGCTGTTCTCTGCTTGGCTGCTGTACCGCTACGATCTGCTGACGCTAGTTGCGGCCATCTTCACCATCGGGGCAGGACTGGCATGTTATCCCGTGACCCGCATGGTGCATCCCACGGAGCCGCTCCCGGGAATCCTCGCCATGACCCCGTGGTTCCTGCTGGTCCTCACTGGAGTGGTCATTTACCTCAGGCCACAGATTGTGGACGGCTGGGGACGGCTCAAAGCAGTCTTCCAGTAGCGCAGCCACTCCTGGCTGCGCCATGTCCAACCGCAAGTCAGTGCCGGCAGGATGTTGGTGGTACGAAATGGCCTGACCCGACGGGTCAGCGGATGCGCTGCCCGGTGCCGGCCCAACGGGTCAGCGGACGCGGGTCCTTTCTTGCCTTTGTCCGTGTGGCACAGGCTATTAGCCTGTGCTACGACAGGGGTATAATCCGCGCATTTCGAAGGGGCCAGGCCAATGACCTTCTATCGCAGGAACCTGCCGCACTGGCACCCCGAAGGAGAGAGCGTCTTCATCACCTGGCGGCTGCATGGGTCTTTGCCGATGGAGTTTGTGCGGTCACTGCGCATGACGCAGGAAGAAAAGAGCGCAGCCAGGAGTGGCTGCGCTACTGCTGACCCGACGGGTCAGCGGACGCGCGCCACTCAATCAGCGCCTGCAAACGCGGGATCGAGACGGAGCAGGGAGTTGGCGGCGGGGGAGGCGGCGGGTTTGGCGGCGTGGCGGATGCGGTCGGAGAGGGAGCGGGCGCGCTGCCGCGCAATCTCCACCACGCGCGTTTCGGCGGCGATCTGGTCGAGCATGGGCACCAGGCGCAGCGGCTCGGGGATGAGCTTGCGGTTGAGGTCCACTTCCAGGCGCAATAAGGCGTCGTTCACGCCGAGGCGGTCGAAGCGCATGCGGTGCTGCAAGGTTTGCAGGTGCTCCTGCTGGCGGCTGAGGCCCTCGAAAATGGTGAGCAGCTCCTGCGCGGTGGGGTCGGTGGTGTAGTTGAAGGAGACTTCGCCGGCCTGCGCGCCGTTTTCGTAGCGGAAAGTCTTCTCCCCCAGGTTGGCCAGGCGGCGCTTCACGTTCAATTCGATCCCGGAGAAGTGCTGGAGCTCGGCGGCGATTTGGAAGAGGCGCGCGGCCAGGGCGGGCGAAACCTCAAAGGCCTGGGGGTCGGCGTCTTCGTCGAGCTGGCGGATGTCTATGGTGGCCGCGCCGCTGGGCTTGACCTTGATCTCGACCCACTCGGGGGAGCTGGAGCGGAAGAGCTTGCGGAAGATGAGCAGCGGCCCCGAAGAGGCGGCCGAGGACTGAAGTGAAGGAAGTGGGGGAGGTGGAGGAAGTGAAGGAACGGCCGCGGCTAGTGAGGCGCCCGCCAGGGACAAAGTCAAAGTCAGAAGCCCCAGCGCAGAGGACGCAGAGAGGCGCCCTTCACCGCGCCAAGCGCGGTTCAGGGTAAACAGAGGGCCCAGAGAAGAACGGAAGCGCAGCGGCGGGTTCATCGCGAGAGTTGGATGCGCGCGGGGCTGGAACGGTTGATGCCGGCGCGGGGCGGGCGTGTGACGGCACGCTGGGCCTTGGCGGCAACGGGAGGCGCAAGGGTTACGGAAACGGAGCGGCCCGCGCGAGCCTGCCCTTGAGCGAGCTGGGGCGTTTCCATCTCGCGCTCGGCAACTTTGGGGAGGACAGACCTGGAGGTCTGTCCTACAGGGGCGGCGGCGAGGCGCGCGCGGGCCTGCATGCAGTGGATGTGGCACAGGGCGACGGCCAGGGCGTCGGCGGCGTCGGCGCCGAGGGCCGCGGACTGCTGCGGGCTGCCCAGGCCGAGTTGCGCGCGCACCATCTGCTGCATCTGCTGCTTGCCGGCGTGGCCGTAGCCGGTGACGCTGAGTTTCACTTCGCGCGGCGAATAGGTGTGCACCGGCAGGCCGCGCTGCGCGGCGGCCAGCAACACTACGCCGCGGACCTCGGCGAGCTTCAGCGCGGTCTTGACGTTGAGCGCGGCGAAGATGCCTTCGAGGGCCACCGCGTGGGGTTCGTATTCGTCGAGCAACCTGGCCACGCGCTGGTGGATTTCGCTAAGCCGCTCGGCGGGCGTGTCCTTCAGGGCGGGCGCGCCGTGGGCGGCGTGGCCGTTGCCGTTGGCGCGCGATCCATGACCGTTCTTGCGCGCGCCACGCGGCGCCGCGCGCAACGCGCCAAAATGAACCGCGCGGAAGTTGCGCCCTTCCGTCTCCACCACGCCAAAGCCGGTGGGCCCCGCCAGCGCCGGATCAATGCCTAGGACTCGCATCGCTCTGGATTCTACGCCGCGCCCGGATTCGCGGCCAGAAGTTTTTGCAAGGAAGGTTCTAGGTTTCTGGGTGCCGGGTTCTAGGTATCGCCTCTCCTGGGAATGTTCAGTTGTCGTCCGGGTACACCTCGGGGCAATTCAGACCGCTCCGCCTCTTTGGAGTTTTCCGGCCCTTGCGAAGGCCTTTGTAATACGTGGCAGAAAAGATGCTCTTGCGGGGATACAGAGAACCTGGAGGTTGCACGACAAAGTCGGCGTTTCTACACTTGGAACGGTGAGTGTTCTTTGCTCTTGCAACGTCATTTACGGAAACGTGTTGCCAGCCACATGACTTGCACAAAAGGCTGAACTTCATCAGCCCGGATGGCAGCTTCACTAGGACTCTTTGGCCCTTAGGGAGTAGCCTTACACTTCCGGGCCGCAGGATCTGCCTGGCCCTGACCGACCACTCCAGTCCCGTTATCCGACCGGTTTCGTACTCCTTCTTCAAAGCCCTAAGCAGGGCCTGCCTCCGTTTTTTTGGCAGCCTTGCCATTGTTCCCAGAACCCAGCACCAAGCATCCAGAACCTAGCTGCCGACGGCGGCGGCGATTTCTTTCTCGTCCACGTCGAAATTGGAGTAGACGTGCTGCACGTCGTCGTGCTCTTCGAGGGCTTCGACCAGGCGGATCATCTGCTGGGCCTGCGCGCCGGTGAGCTGGATATAGTTCTGCGGGACCATGCCCAGCTCGGCGGAAGTAGGCTTGACGCCGGCGGCGGTGAGGGCGTCGCGGACTTTCTCGAAGGCGTCGGGCGGGGTGACCACTTCCCACTGCGAGCCGTCGTCGCGCAGGTCTTCCGCGCCGGCGTCCAGCACCAGGCTCATCATTGTTTCTTCGTCCGCGGCTTCCTTGGGCACCACGATTTCGCCCTTGCGGTGGAACTGCCAGCTCACGCTGCCGTTCTCGCCGAGGTTGCCGCCGTTCTTGGACATGAGGTGGCGGATGTCGCTGACGGCGCGGTTGCGGTTGCTGGTGACCGTTTCGATCAGCACGCCCACCCCGCCCGGCCCGTAGCCCTCGAACATGGCCTCTTCGTAGGTTTCGCCTTCCAGTTGCCCGGTGCCGCGCAGGATGGCGCGCTCGATGTTGTCGTTGGGCATGTTCTCGTTCTTGGCGGTGGCGACGGCGGTGCGCAGGCGCGGGTTGGTGTTGGGGTCGCCGCCGCCGGAGCGCGCGGCGATGGAGATTTCGCGGATGATGCGGGTGAAAACGCGGCCGCGCTTGGCGTCCGTGGCCGCCTTCTTATGCTTGATGGTGGCCCATTTCGAGTGGCCCGACATGGGAATGCCTCACAATGAAGAGTTGCAGAGCGGGTTAAGGGCTCTTGCTCGAATATTGTAGCACGGTGAAAACGGAAAAGGGAAAAGAGAAAACAGCCGGCTCATGCTAAGGCCGGAGCCCTTTCCCCTGAACTCTCTTTTCCTGCTAATTCGTGCCGTGGGCGTGCGTTTCCGCGCCGTGGCGCAGTTTGAGGTAGAGCGCGTTCTGCTCGGGCGTGAGGAGTTTGCGCGCAGCAAGGTGCGTGCCCAGGTGCACCCAGCGCAGCTCGGCCCGCAGCGAGGCGATGCGGTAAGTCTCCTCGCGCAGCTCGGCTTCGCCCTTGCCGGCGCGGAACATCTCCTCGAGGCGGGCCTCGGCGGCGAGAATCTGCCTGCCCAGGGGCAGGGCTTTCTCCTTCATTTGCGCGCGCAACTGCTCGACGGCGGCTTGCTGCGCAGCGGTGAGCTTCAACTGCTCCTTCAATTCGAGGATGTGCTTGGGGCCGGGGTAGCCGGCGCGGTCGGCGGCCAGGGCCATGCCCAAGCCTTCGCCGCGCTCGATGGCGGCGCGCTCCTCGGCCAGGAAGGCGTGGTGCGCGGCCTCGGGCGATTTGGCCGTAGGCGCAGGCGGGGCGGCGTGATGCTCATGCTGGGCCAGCACGGGTGACACGCACAGCAGCAACCCAATAGCAAGTATTCTCTTCATCGCTTTTGTCTCCTCCCTATCAGACGCAGCAAGAAGGCTTTTGAGGCTTTTTTCTTCTCCGCGAGCCTCTGCGCCTCTTTGCGCCTCCGCGTCCTCATTTACGAGGTTTGTCCCTCCAGAGTCTCTGACGCAGAGACGCAGAGGACGCTGAGAAAACGCAGAGAAGTATCGTAACCCCGGGGGCTCGTCAACGAGTGACCCGTCACCAGTCACCAGTCACGAATCACGAGTCACGACTCACGAACTCAATCTACCCAATCGGCGAGGAAGATGTTGGTATTGCCGCGGTGGGCTTCGCGGCGGTTGGAGGCCCACACCAGCATTTTGCCGTCGCTCGAGAACATGGGGAAGGCGTCGAAGGTCTCGTGGAAGGTGACGCGCTCGAGGCCCGTGCCGTCCACGTGGATCAGGTACAGATCGAAGTTGCGGCCGCGCGGGTTCTCCACGTTGGAGGCGAAGATGATGCGCTGGCCGTCGGGGTGGAAGAAGGGCGCGAAGTTGGCGGCGCCGTTGGAAGTGATCTGCCGCTGGTTCGAGCCGTCGGCGTCCATGATGTACAGCTCGAGGTTGGCCGGGCGGTAGGCGTTGGTCTTGAGCAGCTCTTTGTAGTCGGCTTCTTCCTTCGGGGTCTTCAGGCGGGCGGCGCGCCAGACGATTTTCTTGCCGTCGGGAGAGAAGAAGGCGCCGCCGTCGTAGCCGAGTTCGCGGGTGAGGCGCTTGACGTTCTTGCCGTCAGCGTCCATGACGTAGAGGTCCAGGTCGCCGTCGCGCACCGAAGTGAAGACGATGCGTTTGCCGTCGGGGGAGATGGCGCCTTCGGCGTCGTAGCCGGGCGTGGCGGTCAGGCGCTTCAGGTGGCGGCCGTTCGCGTCCACGCGGTAGATGTCGAACTCCGGGTACATTTTCCAGACGTAGCCGCGGGAATAGTCCGGCGGAGGCGGGCAGGCCGCGCCGGCCGCGTGCGTCGAGGCGTAAATCATGCGCTTGCCGCCGGGGAAGACTGCGCCACAGGTGGTCTTGCCGCCGCCGGTGGAGATGAGCCGGCGGTTCTGCCCGGCCAGGTCCATGGTGAAAATCTGGTCGCAGGCGCCCTCAACCGTGTGCGTTTGGAAGATGATGAGCTTGTCGTCGGGCGAGAAGTAAGCCTCGGCGTTTTCGCCGATGAAGGTGAGCTGGCGTACGTTGCGCAGGCGCTTCTCCTCCGGCACGGCCAGGGGCGCGCCGTCCTGCGCGGCCACGCCGGCCAGCGCGATACAGACCAGTACGAGAATGGCGATACCCCACTTGCGTGCGTTCATCCCTCGGGACCTTTCTCCGGGCAGTGTGGCCCTCAAAGCCGAACAAAAGACTTTAACACAGAGGCACGGAGAAGCACGGAGGGCACGAAGGGCCTTCGCGAGCTCCGCGAGCCATCTGCGGCTCTGTGTCGAGAGTTTGCGCTGTCCTGAGAAACGCCGTCGCAATTGGGGGGCAAGCCCGGCCGCCCAGCCGCGACCGGGCGCTACATTTCTTCCGGGGGCTCGGGGTGGATGGTGACAGACCAGATTTGGGGGAAGCGCAGCTTGACGCGGTCTTCGAGCGCGGCAGTCAGGTCGTGCACCGCGGTGATGGGCAACGCGCCGTCGAGCCCGCAGTGGCAGGAGACGATGACTTTACCTTCGCTGCGGCGGACGCGCACTTCGTGGCAATTGAGCAGTTCGGGGTAATCGGCGCGCAGGGCGTTGACGTAATCGCGCACGTCGCGAGCCAGGTCCTTCATCTCGGCGGCCGGGGCGATGTGCGTGCCCAGCGGCTCGATGTGGATGTTCACGCCGCCGAGCCCCGGGGTATCGCGCAGCAGGTCGTCTTCGAGCTCCGAAGCGCGGCGGTGGGCCTCGCGCAGGCTCAGGGCCTCGTCCACTTCGAGGTGCAATTCGAGAAAGAGCCGCCCGTCGAGCTGGTGGGCGGAGAGCTCGTGGATGGCCAGGCCGCGGCGCAGGGCCACGGCGCGGACCATGTCGAAGAGGTTCTCGCCGGCGCGGGCGCGCGGCTCCATGTGCACCATGACGTCGGCGGGGACGATGCTTTCGACGCGCTTTTCGACGGCGTCGCTGACGGCGTGGACGCGCTCGAAGGGGTCGGTGCGCGCCACGCTGATGGTGACATCCACAAAGTGGCGGTTGCCGGCGCGGCGCACGCGCACGCGGGCCACGTCGAGCACGCCCTCGAGCCGGCCGACTTCCTCCGCGATGCGCTCCTGCAAGCCGGCGGGCGCGGCGTCGAGCAGGGCGTCGAGGGTGCGCCGGCCCAGTTGCGACGCCACCCAGATGATCACCCCGGCCACGGCCAGCGCGGCGATGGGGTCTGCGTAACGCAGCCACGGGGCCCCCCACCGCTCGCCGATCCACACCACGGCGATGCCGAACATCACCACCGCGGTGCTCCACGCGTCGGTGGAGAAATGCAGGGCGTCGGCTTCCAGCGCTTCGCTCTGGTGCTTGCGGGCCACGCGGCCCAGCGCGCGGGCGCGCACCACGTCCACGACGATGGTCAGCCCCAGGATGCCGATGGCCACCAGGCTGGGCTCGATGTGCACGTCGGCGAAGAACAGCCGCCGGAAGGCTTCCCAGATGACGTACAGCGAGGCCAGCAGCAGCAGCCCGGTCTCGACGAACGCGGCGAAGTTCTCCACCTTGCCGTGGCCGTAGGTGTGGCTGGAGTCGGCGGGCTTGTCGGACACGCGCACGCTCAAATAGGTGATGACCGTGGTGATCAGGTCCAGCGACGAGTGCAGCGCTTCGCTCAAAATACCGAGGCTGCCGGTGACCACCGCGAGAAACACTTTCAGCGTGACCAGCAGCAGCGCCGAGGCTACCGAGGCCAGCGCGGCCAGCTTTTTCTCGCGCGCCGCTTCGGCGACCAGGTGGGGCGGTGGGGCGCTCATCCCGAAACCTTAGCACACGGAGCAGGACGCGCTCAGCATGCGGGCCATCCGTGAAGTCCCCGTTAGATGGTGAGGGTCGGGGCGAATGCAGGGGGGCATAGGTGGCAGCTAGATGCCTTGTTGTTGCCTCTGGCCGGAAGACCCTTGCCCTTTAATGAGAGTGGGGCGCGGAAATGCGCGGCGTGCGGACACCCATTCTCATGGCTTGGGCGCCGCCGGAGGGCTTGGCGGCGCTGGAGCAGGCGCAGCGGCCTCGGGCGCATTTGCTGAATGATTATTGCACCCCCGGGCGAGATGCCGTGCGGTGGAGATTACTCCTGCGGAATCTCAAGTCAAGGATAAAAACTATGATTGCCCGGAGTGCGGCTTCTTTGCCCCGCCGATCCTCGCACCCATCCACTGCGGGAATTTCTTACCTGGGGCAGGGCGGGGGGGCGGCGCCCCCGGCCTACAGCCTCCGCAGAACGGCGGGCAGGGCGGTGATGCTGACCAGCAGGGCCAGGGGGCGGGAGGCGCGCAGGCGGGCGTGATTGGGAAAAGGGCCCAGGATGCCGATGGCGCGGGCGCCGGCGGCGCGGGCCATGGCCACATCCTCCGGCGCATCGCCCACGTAAACGCACGCAGCGGGGGGCAGGCGCAGGCGGCGCAGGGCCAGTTGCAACGGGGCAGGGTGCGGCTTGCGGCGCGGGGCGTCTTCGCTGCAGATGCGCGCGGTAAACGCGCGCGCGAGGCCGAAGCGGCGCAGTTGCGCGGCAACGCGGGCGCGATGACCACTGGTGACCAGCGCCAGCTTGTATCTCCCGAGCAGCACGGCCAGCGCCTGCCGCGCGCCGGGCATCAACCGCGGCCGCTGCCGGAGGTAGGCGCGACGCCACAGCTCGTCGGCCTCCTCCCAGCGCTCTTCGGCAATTCCGGCCGCGCGATAGACGCGATACCAGTCCGGCGAGTAATGCTGCTCGAGTTGGCCCCGGCCCCAGCCAATGCCCAGTTGGGCGAACATCTCCTCATAGGCCGCGGCATCCGCCTGGAAAGAATTGAGCAGCGTGCCGTCCCAATCGAAGAGGACGGCGCGCAAGGAGCGCTGCGGCGAAGAAAGGCCAAGCGCCATGCGGGGAAAACCTAACACAGGGAGGCCGGTGACGCAGAGAGCAGAGAAAAAAGAGCGCCCCGGCGGGGGCGCCACCGGGGCGGTTGTATTTCCGTGGCCTCGGATTGTCAACGCACAGGCTGCAAGCACCTGCGCGGGGGGGGATAAACCCGCCCCTACCAGGTGAACTTGAAGGCCACCTGGACCTGGCGCGGGTCGCCCACGCCCTGCCGCAGGAAGCCGTCGAAGTTGAACAGCCCCGGCGTAACGAGCGGGTTGATGTTGTTCTCGTTGTTGAAGGTGTTGAACATCTCGATGATCGGCGTCAGGGCGAAGCGCTCCTTGAAGCGGAACGCGCGCTCCAGGCGCCAATCGAACGAGAAGAAGGTGGTGTTCTTGCGCAGCGTATTGCGGTTGCCCGCCGCGCGGCCGCCGTTGCAGGGCTGGCCGGGGCCGGTGGTCTGGCCCGGAGAGCAGGGCTGCGCGGAGCGGCCCTGCATGCGGGCGTTGAACTGGAAGGCCCAGGGCAGGTCCACGTTGGCGTAGAAGTTGAACTTGTGGCGGATGTCGCGGTCGCTGAAGCCGTAGTCGGCGCGCGGGATGGTCGGGGCGAAGAAGCGGTCGGTGAAGGGGTCGCGCTCGTTGGAGTCGTCGTCATAGTCACCGGAGAGGACGTAGTTCCATTCGAGCTGGTAGCGGTTGCTGAAGCGCTTCCGCATGCCGATGGTCCAGCCGCGGTAGAGCGACTGGCCAAAGCTGGTGGCGGTCATCACTTCGCCCAGGTTGGGGCCGAAGAGGTTGCCCAGGGCGGCGCGGTTGAAGTCCAGGAAGCGGGTGAGGTACACGCCCTTGGACCAGGTGAAGTCGGTGTAGAAGGCCCAGTCCGGGGCGATCTCCTGCTCGAGGGCGAAGTTGGCGGTGTACACGCGGGGGTTGCGGTAGTCGCGGTGGAATACGCGCACGCCGGAGAAGCAGGCGAAGTTGTTGGGAATCGGCCCCAGGGTGCAGGTCTGCGCCGTGGGGGCCGTGACGTTCGGCCAGGTGGGGCCGGCGCCGCCGGCCGCAGCGATGCCCGAGATAATCGCGGAGTTCAGGAAGATGGTCTGCTGCTGCAAGCCGTTGGTGGTCACCGAGCCGACCTGCGTGAGCATGTTCTGCCGGGCGTTGTAAATGCCGGCATTGGCGCGGAAGACGGACTTCTGGTTGTTGCCGATGTCCCAGGCCAGGCCCAGGCGCGGCTGCCACATGTTCTTGTCGCTGGGCAGAGTGCCGTCGGAGGGGAAGGCCGGGTTGCTCAGGGCGAAGCCGTAGGCGGTGGTGGCGGGGTTCACGGTCTCCGGGAAGATCTGCGCTTCCCAGCGCAGGCCGTAGTTCAGGGTGAAGTTGGGCAGGATTTGCCACTGGTCCTGGATGAAGAAGGCGAACTCTTCGTTGTCGATCTTGGAAGCGCCCGCGGCATCGGTGGCCGGGCCGGCCGGGCCGGCGCCTTGCAGGAAAAGCAGCAGCGGGCCGCCGGAGGAGCTGCCCGCGGGGCAGCCGGCGCCAACCGGGTTGTTAATGGTGACGTAGCCGGTGAAGGCGCCGGCGGCGTCAAAGCAGGCCGCCGTGTTCGGGCCGAAGCCGCCGGGGGCCGCGGGGGAAGCGTAGCGCAGGAAACCGGCCACGTCGCTGAAGATGTAGCGGCCCTGGAAGAAGCCGCGGAAGATCTGGTCGTTGAGGCTGTGGATCCACTCGGCGCCGAATTTGACCTGATGACGGCCGAGGATCCAGGAGAAGTTGTCGCGCATCTGGGTGCGCCAGAAGAGCTCGTCAATGTTGGGGTTCAGGAAGAAGGGGGCGCCGAAGCGGAAGGTGGTGGCGAAGCCCATGGCCGTATCGGCGGGGACGTTGGAGGCCACTGCGGTGCGGGGCCGGGCCTCGCGGGAGTAGGTAAAGTGGGCTTCGTTGACCTTGTTACTGGAGATGGTGGTCACCAGGTTGAAGTTGAGCACGTTGATCTTGGTGAAGTCGCCCTCGATGCCGTTGGCGGAATTGCCGTAGGTGGCCACGTCGAAGGTCTCGTTCACTTTCTTGGAGGCGTTGAAGTTGTAGGAGAAGGCGAAGGCGTTGTTCTCGGTCACGTTCCAGTCCAGCTTGAAGAAGGGCGCGGTGGTCCACAGCGGGCGGCGGACCGGCAGGCCCTCTTCCTGGCTGCGGTTAGTGCGGAAGAAGTTCAGCAGGGCCAGGCGCTGGCATTCGGTGCTGGCGTTGATCAGCGCCTCGTCGGCCGGGTTGGTGATCACCGGGTTGGCGTTGGCGCAGGCGGCGCCCAGCGGCTCGCTGAGGTTGGGGCGCTGCAGGTTCCCGGTGATGCGCTCGATGGCGAAGAAGAAGAAGGCCTTGTCCTGGACGATGGGCCCGCCGGCGGTAGCGCCGAACTGCTCGCGGTGGAAGTCGGTGAGGGGCTTGCCGTCGGAGGTGTTGGAGCTGAGGTTCTCGTGGCGCTGGAAGTGGTAGAAGCTGCCGTGGAAGTCGTTGGTGCCCGAGCGGCTCACCACGTTGACCACGCCGGCGGCGGTGCGCCCGAACTCCGCGCGCGCCCCGCTGGCCACCACCTGGAACTCCTTCACGGCGTCGAGGGGGATGTCAATGGCGGCGCGCTGCCCGCCCACCTGCTCGCCGAAGAACCCGTTCATGTAGTCGCCGCCGTCCAGGCTGAAATTGGTGAAGATGCCGCGCTGGCCGCTGAAGGTGATTTCGTCGCCGTCCGGTCCCTGCACGACACTCACGCCGGGGGTCAGGGTCAGCAGGTCCTCGAACTTGCGGCCCACGACCGGGGTGTTGCTCACGGTCTTGTCGTTGAGGGTGGTGCTGATTTCGTTCTTGGTGGTTTCGACCGTGGCCACGTCGGTCACGGTAATGACTTCGGTGGCGGCGGCGACCTTCAACGAGGGGCTCAGGCTGATGGTCTGGCCGACGGTGAGGTTGAGCCTCTCCTGCACCACCGTGGCGAAGCCTTGCTTTCGGATGGTGACGGTGTAGCGTCCCGGCTGGAGGGCCAGGAAGGCAAAGCGGCCATCACTGTCCGTGGCGGCGCTACGCGTGATATTGGTGTCCAGGTTCTTGGCTTCCACGTCCGCGCCCGGCACGACCCCGCCGGTGGCGTCGGTCACCGAGCCCTGGATAACCCCGGTGGTGATCTGCGACTGCGCGGCTGCTCCAGCGGCCGCCAGGCACAGAGCGAACACCCACATCAGCACTTTCTTCATCTAGATTCCTCCAAGTGATTTTGAGCGAACGGCGGACTCGAGGCGGTAGGGCGGCGAACACTCCTCCACGGCTCCCCCAGTTCCAGACCACTCAACTGGCCAAGAGTATAACAGAAACCCGCACCGCCGCAAGCCCGCCCCGAAAGCGCGCGGAGTCGAGAGTCCATGCCCGCGGTTCAAGCCGCCCCAAAGGTTTTGGACACGTCCGCGCGCCCTCCGGCGCGGCCGCAGGCTGGTCTTGACGGCGGGGGCAAAATCCGCGAACATATGGTGTTTGGGGACAGCGCAGGAAGGTTCACTGAGCTTCGGGCTGAAGGCAGGTTCTCTCCTGGTCCCTTTCCGCGGTCAAATCTGATCTGAGGCGGCAAACTCCGTAGGGTAGTGACGCCCCGGCAACGGGGCGAACCTTTGTATGCAGGAACGGGCCCCGGTCAAGGCCGGGATGGGAAAGTCCCCGCAAGGCCCGCCCGGCGCAAGCAGGGGCGCGGCCGGCGGGCAGGAGCACAAGCAGGAAAGTGGATATCAACTCGATCGCCGGTCTTTCGCTGCTGGCGCAGGGGCAGCCGAACGCCCTGATTAACCTGGCGCCCATCCTGCTGATGCTGGCGATTTTTTATTTCCTGCTGTTTCTGCCGATGCAGCGGCAGCGGCGCAAGCTGGGGGCCATGCTGGCGGCGCTGAAGAACGGCGACAAGGTGATCACCAACGGCGGCATTTACGGCACGGTGGTGGGCCTCGAGGGCGACACCATCCAGCTCAAAATCGCCGACCAGGTGCGCGTCAAGCTGGCCCGCTCGGCCGTGGCCAGCCTGCAAGCGGAGCCGAAAGAGAGCTAGCGAACCGCGATGAACCCCAACCTCAAGTGGAAAGCCATCTTCATCCTGTCCCTTGTCCTGCTGTGCGTTTACGGGCTGGTCGGGCGGCCCAGTTTCCCCACCAGTTGGCAGGGCATCAAGAATAATCTGAGCGCGCGGTTGAAGCTGGGCCTGGACCTGCAAGGCGGCACGCACATGATCCTGCAAGTGCAGGTGCAGGAGGCCGTGGCGCGGCAGAACGACCTGGTGCGCGACCGGCTGGCGCAGTTGTTGCGCGACCGCAGCGTGCCGTTCGACGGCATCGAGCGGGTGGACGACCGGCACATGCTGGTGCGCAACGTGGGCAACTCCAGCGCCTTCCGCGACCTGACCCGCGACAACTTCGGCGCCGACTGGGACCTGACCGTGGCCCCCGGCCCCGGTGAGAATTTCTCCCTGGCCTTGAAACCTTCCGCGGAAACGGCCATTCGCACCAACACCCTGACCCAGGCCGTGGAGACCATCACGCGGCGCATTGACGCCCTGGGCCTGGTCGAGCCGGTGGTGGTGCCGCATGGCCGCGGCGATAACGAAATCCTGGTGCAACTGCCCGGCGAAGGCGACCCCTCGCGGGTCAAGGCCATTATCCAAGCCGGGGGACAGCTCGAACTCAAGCTGGTGCGCGCGCCGCGGCAGTTCACTTCCGAGACCGATTGCCTGACCAACGCCGGCGCTTCCCTCGGGGTGCTCCCGCCAAACACCCACTGCGTCGCGGGCCGCAATGAAACCACCAGCGGCGCGACCGCCGCGGGAGAAGTGTGGTACCTGCTGGAGCGCACCGCCGCGGTAACCGGCGCCGATCTGCGCACCGCCCAGCCCCGCCCCAGCGGGCAGATCCCGGGACGTTACGACGTCCTCTTCACGCTGGCCGCGGCGGCCGCCCCGCGCTTCGGGCAGTTCACCGAAGCCAACATCGGGCAGAACATGGCCATCGTCCTCGATGGGAAGGTGTACACCGCGCCCACCATCCGGGGCCGGATCGAAGACGAGGGCATGATCGAGGGCCAGTTCGGCCAGGAAGAGGCGCGGAACCTGGCGCTGGTGCTGCGCGCGGGGGCGCTGCCGGCTTCCATTCGCTACCTGGAGGAGCGCACGGTGGGGCCTTCCCTGGGCGCAGACTCGATCCGCCAGGGCGTCTATTCATCGGTGGCCAGCTTGATCGGGGTGATGATTTTCATGTTCTGGTACTACCGCATGGCCGGGCTGAACGCGGTGCTGGCGCTGGCGCTCAACCTGATCATTCTGATGGCGGCCCTGGCGTACACGGGGGCGGTGCTCACCCTGCCCGGCATCGCCGGGGTCATCCTGACCATCGGCATGGGGGTGGATTCCAACGTGCTGATCTTCGAGCGCATCAGGGAGGAACTGCGCACGGGTAAGGCCAACATGTCCGCGGTGGAGGCCGGCTTCGAGCGCGCCTGGCTGACCATCATCGACACCCATGTGACCACGGTGGTTTCGGCGGCGTTCCTCTTCGCGTTTGGGACGGGGCCGGTGCGCGGCTTCGCGGTCACCCTGGTGATCGGTTTGCTCTCGAACCTGTTTACCGCCGTGTACGTTTCGCGCACGATTTTCACCTGGCACCTGAGCCGCCAGAGCCGCGGCGCGGAGTTGAGCATCTAGGGCCGGGGCGGCCCTTATTCGGCCGCCGCTGGCGTTTCGAGCAGGACAAGAGGCTGCCGGCCATAGGTCGCGGCCATAACTTGGGAGCCCGGCCGGGAACTGAAACTTCCCGCCCGGTGTCAAATCTCCCGCGATTGGAATCGAGCATGAGGCAATGGTTCAACAACCTGCAGATTGACTGGCTGGGGAAGACCAAGTATTTCGTCCTGGGCTCGGCCTTGATGTTGCTGGCAGGCGGAATCGCCATGTGGCAGGACGGCGGCCCGCTGATGGGCATAGACTTCCGCGGCGGCACGTTGGTCTATGTGCGCTTCGACCAGGCCCCGAATATTGACCAGATCCGCGACGGCCTGCGCACCCAGGGCCTGGCCGACGCCACCATCCAGCGGATCCGCGACATCAACAGCCCCGGCGCCCACGAAGTGGTCATCGGCATTGAGCAGCTGGGCCGCGCCGAGGAGGCTCTCGACCAGGGCCGCGCGGCCATTCTCGCCGCCCTGCGTCAGACCTTCGGTGGCGATACTTCCAGGCCCGACTTCAACGCCGCCACCCCCGCGGCGCTGGGGGAGTTCCTGACGCGGCGCGACCCCCTGCTGAAAGGCGCGGCCGCCGCGGAGGCCTACAAGCAAATGGGCACGGCGCTGGCCGCCTTCCGCGATAGCCAACGCGGCGGCCTGGTGACCAGGTTCGACGAGCTGGGCGCCGTGGAAGGCGCGGGCCCGCAGGTGGCCTCCGCGTTGAAAGAGAACTTCTCGCTGGCGGGGTACGCGGTGCGCAGCGTGGAGATCGTGGGGCCCCGCGTGGGCGCGCAACTCCGCAACCAGGCCATCTGGGCCACGCTCTCGGCCCTGGCCGGCATGCTCATCTACATCGCTTTCCGCTTCGAGTGGATCTACGGCGCCGCCGCGGTGGTCGCCGTGTTCCACGACGTGCTGGTGACCCTGGGCTTCTTCGCCATTTTCAATTATGAGATTTCGCTTACGGTGGTGGCCGCGCTGCTGACCCTGGTGGGCTATTCGATGAACGACACCATCGTCATCTTCGACCGGATGCGCGAGAACCTGCGGCTGATGCGCCGCCAACCCCTGGCGGTGATCGCCAATACCTCCATCAACCAGACCCTTTCCCGCACCTTCCTGACCAGCGGCTTGACCTTCCTGACCGTGCTGGTGCTTTACCTCATGGGGGGCGAGGTGCTCCGGTCTTTTTCCTTTGCCTTGTTCATAGGCGTTATGGTAGGAAGTTACTCCACGGTGGGCATTGCCGCCGCCATGGTGGTAGCCTGGGACAATTGGAGGGGACAGGGTGGCCCGCGGGTCCCCGCCGGCACGTCCGCCCGTCCCACTGAGCGTCCCCGGAATGAAGAGCCGCGGCTGGCCGCGGCGGCACGGAGGTAACCATGTTTGACGAGCTCCTGGAATCCAGCGCCAATCGTCCCAAGACCAACACGCGCTGGTCGGTCTTTCTTTCTTTCGGGATCCAGGCGGGAATCGTGGCCGTCCTCATTCTGGTTCCCCTGATCTACACGGAAGCGCTGCCCAAGGCCATGCTCAGCACCATCCTGGTCGCGCCGCCGCCCCCGCCTCCCCCTCCACCGCCTCCCGCCGCCACGCCGGTGGTGCGCGTGAAGCCTGTGGCCCGGCTGATGAACCAGGGGATATTGCGCGCTCCTACGGTGATTCCCAAGCAGGTCAACCTCATTAAGGAAGAAGAGTTGCCGCCCGATGTGGGCGCGGTGGGTGTGACCGGCGGCGTGCCCGGCGGCGTGCCCGGCGGACAGGCCGGCGGCGTGCTGGGCGGCATTATGGGTGGAGTCACCGGGGCCAATGTTCCCCCGCCTCCGAAGGAACCGCAGCGGCGCACGCGGGTTGGCGGCAACGTCCAAGCGGCCAAATTGATTACTCAGATTCGTCCGGTGTATCCCCCGCTGGCCAAGCAGGCCCGCATCCAGGGCACCGTGAAGTTGCAGGCCATCATTGCCAAGGACGGGACGATCATGCAGTTGGAGATCCTCTCCGGCCACCCTTTGCTCCAGCAGGCGGCGCTGCAGGCGGTCAGCCAGTGGCGCTATCAGCCCACGCTGCTCAACGGCGAGCCGGTCGAGGTGATCACCACAATTGACGTGGTATTTACCCTGAGTTCGTAGCACAATACCGGGCCCGCCCGGTGACCCCGGTGTTGAGACCGCAGGCTGCACCGCCGTCGCGCCGCCGGAAACTCTGAAAGGCTTCGAGGAGGAAGGAAAAAATGTTCGCCAAACTCACGCTGTTGGGTTTCTGGCTGTTGCAGGAAGCGCACTCGGGAGTCTCGTTCGACCTGGCGGGCCTGTGGAAGAACATGGACACTATCGCCCGCGGGGTGGTGATCCTGCTGGTCCTGATGTCAGCCTGGTCGTTCGGGGTGATGATTGACCGGGTGCTGATGTACAGCGCGGCCCGCAAGCAGTCGCGGCTGTTCGTGGCGCAGGTGGCCGGGGCGCTGCGGGATGGCAAGCTGGACGAAGCCATCTCCATCGCCGAGCGCAACAAGAAGAGCCACATCGCCAAGGTGGTGGCTACCGGGCTCGCTGAGTTCCAGGCCGCCTCCGCGCAAATGTCCGAGGAAGAGGTGGTGGAGGCCGCCAAGCGCGGGTTGGAGCGCTCCATCGCCATCGTCCACGCCGAGCTCAAGCGCGGTCTCTCCGGCCTGGCCACCATCGGCTCCACGGCGCCCTTCGTCGGCCTGTTCGGCACGGTGGTGGGCATTCTGAACGCCTTCAAGGGCATCGCCACCCAGAAGGCCGCCGGACTCTCCGCCGTGGCCGGCGGTATTTCCGAGGCCCTGGTGGCCACGGCCCTGGGCCTGCTGGTGGCCATCCCGGCCGTGTGGGCCTTCAACATCTTCACCAACAAGGTCGAGGCCTTCGACGTGGAGATGGACAACTCCTCGATGGAGCTGATCAACTACTTCATCACGCGCCGCGGCGCGCGCAAGTAAGGCGCGCAGGGAAGGTCTTATGCTCAAGGTCAAAGCCCCGCCGCTCAACAAAGACATCAACGTGATTCCCATGGCGGACATCATGCTGGTGTTGCTCATTATTTTCATGGTGGTCACGCCCATGCTCCAGAAAGGGGTATCGGTGGACCTGGCCCCGGTGCAGAGCCCCCGGGAGATGAAGGAAGCCGACCAGGATGATTCCGTGCTGGTGGCGGTGGCCCGGGACGGGGCCATCTACCTGGGCACGGAGAAAATCGCCATGCAGGACGTGAAGACCCGGGTGCTCGACCTGGTCTCCAATCGCACCGATAAGATGGTCTTTGTCAAGAGCGACATGCGGGCCAAGTACGGCACGGTGGTCGCGGTGGTGGATGAAGTCCGCGCGGCCGGCGTGGACAAGCTGGGCCTGCTTACGGAGAAAGCCGGGGAAAAGGGCAAGCCTGGCCAGCCCGCCAAGACCGGCAGCTAGAGCAGCATCGCGGCGCGCCTCCGGCGTGTCCGCCACTGGAGACCTTCCATGGGCATGGCAGTCGGTGGGACCAAGTCAGTCATGGCGGACATGAACGTGGTGCCGCTTATCGACATCCTGCTGGTGCTGCTGATCATCTTCATGGTCATCACACCGCTCACGCCCATGGGCCTGGATGCGCTGGTGCCCCAGCCCTCTCCGCCCAACGCCCAGGTGAACCCGGATGTGCTGGCCAAGACCGTGGTGGTGCAGGTCAGCGGCAGCGGTTCGCTGAAGATCAACCAGGAAGACGCCAACTGGGAGACCCTGGGCCCGCGCCTGGATGAAATCTTCAAGACCCGCGCCGAGCGCATCGCCTTCATCAAGGGCGACGACAACGTGGAGTTCCGTTTCGTGGCCCGCGCCATAGACATCATGCGCTCGTCCGGCATTGACAGTGTGGGGTTGATTACCGCGAAGGTGGAGGCGGGCGAATAAGCGCGCCCGGCCGCCGCGCCCCGATGTGGATACAAGGAGACCCGCCATGAACCGCCGCTTGCCTCTGGTCCTGGTTGCCGCTTTGGCCCTCAGCGCCGCCGGCTGCGCCAAACTGCGCGCCCGGGACAGCCTCAACAAAGGCGTGCAGTCCTTCAAGGCCCAGCGCTTTGACGAGGCGGTGGAGTTCTTCAAGGCCGCCAAGGAACAGGACCCCACCCTGCTCAACGCCCGCCTGTACCTGGCCACCGCCTACGCCACCATGTACATTCCCGGCGCGCCCTCCGAGGAGAATATCCGCAACGGGGAAATGGCCATCCGGGAGTTCCGCGAAGTGCTGCAAATCCAGAGTGACAACACCAACGCCATGGACGGCATCGGTTCCATCCTGTTCAACATGGCCGGCGCGCCGTACGACCCCAAGAAGCTGGAAGAGTCCAAGACCTATCACCTCCAGCACATCAAGATTAAGCCCCAGGACCCCGACCCCTACTACTGGATCGGCGTCATCAACTGGAAGCTGGCCTATGCCGCCAATAACCAGATGCGCAGCGAATACAAGGAAGCCAACCGGCGCGAGCTGAAGGAAAGCGACCCGCTGCCGGCCAGGGTGCGCGAAGGCTTCCAGCAATACTACGCGGGCGTGGTGGACGAAGGCATCCAGCACCTCGAGGAAGCCACCAAGCGCGACCCCGACTACGAGTCCGCTTACGCCTACCTCAACCTGCTCTACCGCCAGAAGGCGGATATGGTCGAGTCCAAGGACGAGCGCGAGCAGCACTTCACCACCGCCGACGGCTTCATCGAAAAATACAAAGTCGTCAAGCAGCGCAAAATGGAAAAAGAAGCCGCCAAAGTCGGCTCCTGAGCCGCAGTCACCTTTCTAACAAGGTACCGAAAAGAGTGCGACTGTCTTTCCGAGCCGCGCGATGCGTGGCGAGGTATTGTCCCCAGTTTAGACTTGAGCGCGCTCGTCCAGGACTCAGATCTCATTAGCAGTGGGCTCGATTGTGGACGTCCAGGAAGGTCCGGCTACGATGGTCACGTATGGGGCCGCAACACTGCCGGGTCGCCTGCCAATCGCCGAGAAGATTCTCAGCGCCAGCCCCCACCCGGCGAGTAGAGAAGTACGGGCTGCCGTCAGCAACTCCCTAGCCGGGGTCAAGGACATCAGGGCCATACCTGTCCTGGCAAGGCTTCTGGTGAACCCCGACGTCTTAACCCGGCGCGCGGCCGCGATCGCCTTGGGTAACACACGTAGCAACCATGCTGTGCCGGCCCTCGTCAAGGCCCTCAACGACCCCGATCGCGACGTGCGCTATAACGTTGTGATCGCCTTTGAAAAGATTGAGCGGCAATCTGACTCGGCTATGGCCCCGGAGTACTTCGTTAAAGAGGAAACGAATATGATCGCCCATTGGCGAAAGCGGGCCCAGCAACTCGCTCCTAAGACACCTGAGCAACCTGATTAGTCCATGGAATCATTTATCCTCACTGCCGCGATGTACAGGGCTGCTTTCGGGGTCACGCCCTTACTACTTCTTAGCCCACGGCAATGGCTCAAGTTTTCTCTTGACAAGGCACTTTGCGCCCAGCTATGATGCTCCCGTATGGGCTGCGTTCCGCTAACGCGCCCCGCAACCCCCTCCTCTGGCCTCTCCCCACCCCCCCCAAAGAATCACACACTTACGCGAAACGCACGAATATCATTCGCGCCGTCACACACTTGCGCGTTTGCACGACTTAATCCCCCTGTCTTTTCAGTGCGTTCACACACAGGGGAGGGGGGTGGGGGGTCCCGCACCCCGCAACTGTATGAAAACGCGTCTCCCTCGCAACTGTATGAAAACGCGTCTCCCTCACAACTGTATGATTTCTCGTCGGGGCCTTTGTTGCGACCCCGCTGGCCGCTTAGCGCGGCGCGCGGTCGTTACGGTACACCACGCCGTCTTTCATCACGAAGAAAACTCTCTGCGTGGCGCGGATGTCCGCGGTGGGGTCCCCGGGGACGGCCACCACGTCGGCCAGTTTGCCCGCCTCGAGCGTGCCCAGCCGGTCGGCCAGGCCGAACAGCTCCGCGTTCACCGATGTCGCCGCCTTCAGCGCGTCCACCGGTTTCATCCCCAGCCGCACCAACTCGCTGAACTCTTCAGCGTTGCGCCCGTGGGGATAGACCGCCGCATCGGTGCCGAAGGAGATGCGCACGCCCTTGGCGATGGCCTTGCGCACCGTTTCGTCGAGCGCCGCCGCCGCGCGCACGGCTTTCTCGCGGATGGCCGGCGGAAACGCCGCGGCGCGCGCCAGCCGCTCCCGCAGGCCCTGCGCGGCCATCAGCGTGGGGTTGTAAAACGTCCCGCGCGCCTTCATCAGGTCGAGCGCTTCGTCGTCCAGGAAGGTGCCGTGCTCGATCGAGTCAATCCCCGCGCGGATGGCCCGCTTGGCCCCTTCCGCTCCATGCGCGTGCGCCGCGGCCTTCATGCGCAGCGCGTGGGCCTCGTCCACCAGGGCGTTCAGCTCTTCCGGCGTGAGCTGCGGGGTGTCCACCGCGTCGGTCAGCGAAAGCACGCCGCCGGTGGCGCACACCTTCACCGCGTCCGCGCCGTACTTGTGGTTCAGCCGCACCGCCGCGCGGTACTCCCACGGCGAATTGGCGATGCCGTCCTTCACGTCCGTTTCCGGGAACAGGCCCTGGCGGTGGCCGCTCTCGTCGCAGTGGCCGCCAGTGGCCCCCAGCGCGTGCACCACCACCAGGATGCGTGGCCCGGGCGCCTTGCCGTTGCGGATGGCGTTGCGCAGGCCCACGTCCATCTGGTGGCCGGAGCCGAGGTCGCGCACCGTGGTGAAGCCCGCCCACAACGTGGTCTTCGCGTAGGCCGTGGCTTCGATGGCCTGCTCGGCGATGGGCTTCTGCTGCGCGTCCACATAGGCCTGCCGGTAGTCGTCCGTGCCTTCGCCGGTGATGTGGACGTGCGCGTCCATCAAGCCGGGGAGCAGCGTGGCGTCGCCCAGGTCAATGGTCTCCGCGCCCGCCGGGACCGCCGCGCCGGCTCCCGCCGCCTGAATCCGCCCGCCGCTTACCACCACCACGCCCGGCGTCACCACGCGGTCGCTCTTGCCGTCCCACAGCCGCGCCGCCTTGATCACCACCGTCTTGCCCGCAGCCTGCGGCTGCGCCGCCACAGGCGCCCCCACCGCGCATCCGCACAACGCGAACATCACCGCACAACGTATCTTTCGCATGGAATCCTCCCGGGAGGCCGCAGCATAAACCAACGCGCTCCAAAGTCAACGCAACAGAGGTTACGCCGCCGGCTGCTGCTGGGTGAGGCAGTGCAAGGTCCCCAAGCCCCAGACCAAATCCACCGCGTGGATGCCCACCACCGGGCGCGGACGAAACAGCTCCGCGAGCGTGCCCAGCGCCACGCGGTCGGCGGGGTCGTTGAACGTGGGCACGATCACAGCCGCGTTCGAGATGTAGAAGTTGGCGTAGCTGGCGGGCAGCCGCTGGCCCTCGAAATACAGCGGAGCGGGCATGGGCAGCGGCACGGCTTCGAGGCGCGACCCGTCTTCGAGGCGCAGGCCGCCGATGCGCTCCCAGTTATCTTCCAGCGGCCGGTAGTTCACGTCGCGAGGGTTTTTCTCCCGCACCAGCGCCACCGTGCGCCGGTTGACGAAGCGGCACAGGTCGTCCACGTGCCCGTGCGTGTCATCGCCGGCGATGCCCCGGCCCAGCCACTGCACATTGGTCACGCCCAGGTACTCGCGGAGCGCGCCTTCCACCTGCGCGCGGCTCATCCCCGGATTGCGCGCCTGCGTCTTCTGGTCCAGCAGGCATTCCTCCGTGGTCAGCAGCGTCCCGCGCCCGTTCACGTCAATGCTCCCGCCCTCGAGCACCAACAGTGCTGGGGCGGCTTTACGCCGCCCCGCTGCGGATGCGAGCGTCCCGCCCGCCTGCGCGCGGCCCGAGTGGGCGGGGCCGGATAAACCCGCCCCTACGAGCGCGGGAAAAAGGCGCATGCGCAGCGCGCCCGCCGCCCGCTCCGGGATCAGGTCGTCCTTGCGCCAATCCGGATACCGCGCCCAGGCGTTGAAGCGAAACCGCACGATGGCCGTCGTGTAGGACTGACCTCCAGGTCTGTCCGTTCTTGCGCCGCCAGCCCCTCCACCACCAAGAGTCTTGCGCCGCACAAAGATGGGCCCGCAGTCGCGCGTCCATCCTCGATTGGTCGGGAATTGGAAGAACTCGACGCGCCCCAGGCTGACCCCCGCGCGCGTGAGCACGTCCCGGGCCCGCGCCTGGTGCGCCTTCGAGTTCACCAGGATGCGCACCCGCTCGCCCGGCGCAATCTTCCGCGCGATCTCGCCGTACACCCAGTGAATCGGCTCGATCTTCCCCGGCCAGTCCGTCGGGTTGTGCGGCCACGCCAGCCACGTCGCCTCGTGCCCCTCCCACTCCGCCGGCATGGAATACCCGAGCCCCGCCGGCGTTGGCCCTCCCGCCTTTGCGGACGTGGTGCTCATGAGCCTTGCGAGGGTAACACAGCCTATCCTGTGCCCGGTCCCGACGTTCTCCGGCGCATCTCCCACTTCCCCTCAAGCCCTGCATCCAGCCTCCGCCTCGTGCCTCCCAATTCACCGGCAAGGAGCGCGACGGCGAATCCGGCCTCGCCCCCCGTTCGACTCGCTGCGCCCGCTCAGGGCAGGCTTCGGCGCCCGCTAACCCTCTTGTGGTCTTCGAAGGGCCGCAAGATCCACCTAGGTCTTCTGGAACCCGGCGCGGCGGAGCGGTTGCCAGTGGAAGTCGCCGCGGAGGTACTGCCACATGCCCTTCAGGCGCCACCACAGGTGCATCTGCCGGTAGGGGAAGTGTTCGAGGAAGCAGTAGCCGACGAGGCGCGCCACGTCGCGCCAGTTCTGGTAGCGCCGGTAGGTGATTTCTTCCTGCAACACGCCGCCGATGGAGATCAGCGTGGCGAAGGCATAGCCGAAGAGGAGGAACAGCACGAAGAAGTCGCGGTTGAGCACGCCGAGCAGCGCCGCGGCGATGATCGTCGAATAGCCCACTAGCTCGATCACCGGCGCCAGCATCTCCCATACCCAGTGGTAGGGCAGGGCGATCATTCCGATCCGCCCGTAGCGCGGGTTGAACACCATGTCGCGGTTCTTCCACAGCACGTCCATGATGCCTTTCTGCCAGCGAGCGCGCTGGCTGGCGAGCGAGCGCAGGTCCGGCGGCACTTCGGTCCAGCACACGGGATCGGGCACGAAGCTGATGCGGTAGTCCTCCTCTTGCTCGCGCAGGTGGCGGTGCAGCCGCACCACCAGGTCGATGTCTTCGCCGATGGCCTTGGGGCGGTAGCCGCCGATTCGCCGCAGCAGGTTGCGCTCAAAGACGCCGAATGCGCCGGAGATAATCAGCAGCAGGTTGAAATAGGCCCAGCCCTCGCGGCCGATGAGGAACGCGCGCAGGTATTCGACCACCTGCATCGTTTCGAGCCGCCCGCGCGGCAGGCGCGCCTCGGCCATGCGGCCATCGGTCACGCGGCAGCCATTGATGGCCCGCACGATGCCGCCCGCGGCCACCACGCGCTGCCCGCCGAACATGGGCGCCATGATGCGGATGAGCGCGTCGGGCTCGAGGATGGCGTCGGCGTCGAGCACGCACACGTACTGGCTGGATGCGGCGTTGAGCGCGGCGTTGGTAGCGTCGGCCTTGCTGCCGCCGGACTCCTTGTCCACCACCAGCAGGCGCGGCTCGGTGGCGCTCATGTACACGCCGCGCACCGGGCGGCAGGGCGCCTCCGGCACGTAGAGGATGTCGGTTTCGCGGAGCTGGAACTCGCTCTGGAGCACTTCGAGGGTGCGGTCGCGCGAGCCGTCGTTCACCACGATGACTTCGAACTCCGGGTAGTCCAGGGCCAGCAGCGAGCGCACCGAATCGGCAATGCAGGCCTCTTCGTTGTGCGCGGGCACCAGCAGCGAGATGGACGGCACGAACGGGGAAGTCTTCAACCCTTCCAGGCGGATGCTGGCCAGCCGCCGCTGGTGCTGCGCGCTGGAAACGATGGAGGTAATCAGCAGGCCCAGATAGACCAGGTTCGAGATGAGGTAGTACACGAAAAGCGTGTTGTTGGAGAGTTCCAGGAACACCAGCATCACGCGGCCACTCCTGCGGGGCGCGGCTCGGGCTGGGGAGCCCGCGGGTCCCGCAACTGCGCCAGAAGCCATCGCGCCAGGCGCCGTTCGCGCGGGGTGCGGGCCGAGGCCGCCAGCCGCTCGACGGGCGCTTTGAGCCGCGGGTCCTTCGAGCGGGCCAGCAGGCGCGCCACCGCCTTGCGCACGCGCGACTGCGGATGGCGCGCCAGCGCATCCAGCAGCATGCGCTGCGTGCCGGCGCGCAACGCTCCGAGCAACGCGGCTTCGGCAGTCGCGCGCCGTTTCGGGTCGGCCAGCGCCTCCACCAGGCGTTCCACGTCGCCGCTGCGCTCGAGTTCGCTGACCAGCGCTTGCAGCGCGTAGCGGTCGCGCGTCTCCAGCACTTGCGCGGTGATCTCTTCGAGGCGCCCCTCCAGGCGCGCCAGCGCCGCCGCCGAGCGCAGCCGGACGTAACGGTTGGGGTCGCACAGCGTTTCGATCAGCACCGGGATGGCGCGCGGCTCACGCAATTCCCCGAGCGCCACCACCGCGCGCAGCCGCACGAACCACTCCGCGTCGTAGGCCAGGCTGGAGAGCGCCAGCAGGGCCAGGCGCGGCTTGGCCTCCGCCAGGGCGCGCGCCGCGGAAGCGCGCACCTCGGCCAGCGGGTCGGAGGCCAGCAGCAGCAGGTCGTCGTCCAGGTCCGCGGTGGCCACTTCTCCCAACACCCGCGCCAGCAAGGGGCGCAGCTTGTCGCTGGCGGCGCGCACGTAGGGCAAGAGCGTTTGCGGGCGCGGGCGGCTGCAGGCCAGCAACGCGTTCAGCAGCGGACGCGCGGGGACGCGCCGGACAAACCCCGGGTCGTGCAGCAGCCGCTCGAGGATGGGCTCAGCGGCGGCGGGTATGGCGGCGCGGCCCAGCCCGCGCAATGCCGCCAGGCGCGTCTCTTCGTTCCCGTCGTCGAGCGCTTCGGCCAGCGCGGGCACGGCCTCGGGCGCACGCATCCGCCCGAGCGCCACCAGCGCCTGACGCCGCCGCCAGCCGCGCAGCGCGCGCGCTTCATGGATGCGCGCGTCCAGCAGGCCGGTGGAGCGCACCATGTGGCGCAAGGCTTCCGCTTCATCCTGGCCGGCGACCTCCAGGCGATCCGCCAGAATGGTCTCGACGATCTCGCGGCTCAGCGGGTCGAAGCGCCACAGCTCGGGGGGCACACGCCCGTCGAGGATGCCGTGCCATTGGCGGCGCACGTCGAGCGTGCGGCGGTCGCGCATCTTCAGGTAGCGCGCGCGGCGCGCGCGGCGGTACAGGATGAACACCAGCAGCAGCGCGATGAGGACGACGGTCAGCGCCACCGCATCCAGCACGTACTGCGCCGGCCCCAGCCAGCGCACGAAGTCAGAAACGGATCGCATAGCTCCCGCCGAAACTCCTCTGCGCTCGGTCCTGCGAGCGGTCCTGATAGGCCACGTAGCCGCTCGCTTCCTGCCGCGCGGCGAACGCCCAGCGCGCGCCCCCGCCCCAGGTGCGCGCGGAGAAGCGGCCTAGTTGGTCGGCGCGCGCGAAGTTCTCCGTGCCCGCGGCGAAAAAGCCGTTGACGGTCACGCGAGCGCGCACCGGGAAGGAGAGGCGGGTAACTCCCGAGGGGCGCCAGCCGGCGGGAGTCCCGGCAAAGCGCGTGCGCGCCGCAGTGACCTGCACGGACCACGTCCAGTCGCGCGGCAGGTACAGAAGCCCGGAGGAGGTGAGCGCCAGGACGCGTCCGCCGCTCGGAGAAAACCACAGCCAGTGCGCGCGTTCGCCCGCTTCGATGCCGCGGACCAAGCCGCGCCCGGAAACGCGCCAGCCGCGGGCGTATTCGGCGAAGAACTCGCGGTCCGCCACCACGCCCTGTCCGTCGCCGGCCACCATGCCGGCCGTCACCGCGTCGCGCCGCGTCAGGTGGCAGGTCGCGCTGGCCAGCGCGCGGGCCGGCTGCCCGCCGAAACGGTTCTGCGCGCCGATGCCCGCGCCGGTGGTCCACCGGTCGTTCCACTGCGAGCGCAGGTGCAGGATGTAAGCCTGCGCGCCGTTGGTGTAGTTGAAGGTGTCGAAATCGGCCCCGAAGCGAAGCTCATGCCGCGGCTCAGGCGCCACCGAGGCCTGCCCGGCGCGCGCTTCGGCGCTGCGCGGATCGGCGCGCAACGCCGCGGCAAAGGCCGCGCGCGCCTCGCTGCGCCGCCCAAGCGCGCGCAAGGCGCGGCCGCGCCGCGTTTCCACCTCCGCGCGCAGGGCTGCGTCGTTCTCCGCGGCGATGCGGGCCAGCGCGGAGAGGGACTCCTCGAAGCGTTGCTGCCACGCCAGCACGTCCGCAAGACCCAGCCAAATGTCGCTATCGTTCGGCGCAGCGTCCAGCACCGCGCGGTAGTCGCGTTCAGCTTCCACCCAGCGGCCCGACCAGGCCAGCAACCGCCCGCGCCACCCGCGCGCCTGCAGGTCCGCAGGCGCCGCGGACAGCCGCGACTCCACCAGCGCCGCGGCGCGGTCAAGTTGCTTTGCCGCCACCGCCGCGCGCACTTCGGCCTGCCAATCGCCGGCCGGGACAGGCCCGCGTTGCGCCGCCAGCGGTGTGCTGGCCGGCAGCAACGCCAGAATCCAACCGATCCTTACAGCCACACGCACCACGGCCCACCTTCCCGCCCAGGGTGGCCGTCCAGCGCCGGACGCCCTCTGGAAGCCGTTATCTGTTGATTCATCGGCAGTTGCAGGTAGAAGTTGAGCCGGGGGATTGCGAGCGAGGCCGTTTGCCCCGCGCCGCAACACAAACCCCGATGCGAGGCCGCTTTCGGTGTCAACAGAAGATGCCGGGACTAAGTTCTCTTCTTCATGCGGATTTCGCGGCCGCCGCGCTCGAAGCGCACTTCATCCATGAAGCTGCGCATCAGCAGGATGCCGCGTCCGGAGTCGCGCAGCAGGTTCTCGGGGCAGGTGGGGTCGGGGATTTCCCTGGGGTCGAAGCCGGCGCCTTCGTCGCGCACCACCAGCAGGATGCCGCCATCGTGCAACTGGAAACAGCGCAACTCGACGCGTTTGCGCCTGCTACCGCGGTTGCCGTGCTTGACGGCGTTGATCAGCGCTTCGCGCAGCGCCAGGTCTATCTCCGGATGGCTGCCGTTCAGGCAGCCCAGTTCGCCCAGCTTGCCCAGCGTGCGCTGCATCACCGGCTCGATGAGGTCCGCCCGGCTGGGGAAAATCTCGGAGTACAACAGGGGCGCGCGCGGCAGGCGCCGGCGCTCGATGCCCACCCCGCCTGGTGCTCCGCGCCCACCCGCGGTCTCACCTTTGCGGCGATCTGACCTGCTTCCCGGAGCCCGTTGTTTCATTCCGATGAAGCCGTGCGAGTTAGTAGACTGCAACCTGGTCTGCGAAGGCATCCATTCTAACCGAATTCGGCGTGCGGCGCTCAAGTGGACAGCCCGCGGAAAAAGTCCCGGGGGAAGACGCCTACTTTGGCGGGTAGAGGGCGGGATTGTACCGACGCGCATACAACCCGGTGGCCTGGGCCGGGTCCACATCGCAGACCAGCAACTGCTCCTCCCCGTAGGGAACGTGGGCCAGGCAGCGGCCGTCGGGCGCCAGCAAGCTGGTGGCCGACTGCTGGAAACGCATGGCGTAGTTCACGCTGGCAAAGTAGATGACGTTCTCCACGCTGCGCGCGATCATGGCCTTCTCGTAGTACGGCGAGCCGGGGTCGCCCCAGCGTCCCAGCCGGGGGCCCGCCAGGTCGCTCCCGGTGAGCTGCGGATGAAACACCAGGCGCGCGCCGCGCGCCGCGGCCCACCGCACGCTCTCCGGGTAGCGCCAGCCTTCGTGGCAAATGGTGATGCCGAAAGGCACGCCCTCCACTTCGAAGAGCCGCCGCCGCCCGTCCGCTACATAGAAAGGTTCTTCCTCGGGCGGGATCTGGTTCTTGGCCTGGTAGCCGGCCACGATTCCCCCGGGCGAAATGACAAAGGCCGCGTTGTGCAACCCCGCGCCGGTTTCCCACTCCATGCCCAGCACCACGGCAACGCCGCAGCGCCCGGCTTTAGCGCGAATCCGCTCGAGCCCCTGCTCCTGGCGCCGCTGATCCGGGGGCGGTACTTCGAAGCCCTGCCCGCGCAGCCCGGGGATGTACGTCTCCGGGAAGCACACGATGGCCGCGCGCAGCCGCTCCTCAACGCTCGGCAGGTTCCGCGCCGCCGCCAACGCGATTCGCAGGGTGGCGCTCATGGGAGACACGCTGGTCTTCCCGGCCTTACCTCTTCGCTGGTTGCGCGCGCGGGCGCATCCGGGGCACCGGCAAGACTCCGCCTTCCGCGTGGGAGAACGGCAGGCCAAGCCACGCGGCGACGGTGGGCGCCACATCCAGGAGCCGGGCGCCCTCCAACCGCCCCGCCGCGATCGAGGGGCCGTAGAAAATGAGCGAGGTGTTCATGATGGGATTGTCCGGGAAGCCGCCGTGGCCGGCGCGCGTGGGATTCGTCGGGACGGACACCACGTCGCCGAAGTAGCCGTTGATAATCTCCCACTCCGGGTCGGGCTCCAGCGCCAAGAAGGCCTCCGGGTCCCCGCCCATCTTCTGAATCTCGCGGGCTGCGAACATACGCCGGATGCCGCTGCCGGGTTTCCCGGCTACAGACCGGAACAGGCGGAACACCGCGTCGGCCGTGGCCTGATCGTTCTGGTCCTTCAGAAAGACGTAGGCGCTGCCGCCGCTGTTCGATTGCAGCCAGGCTTTGTACTCCTTCACCCGGTTGCGTTCGTCCAGCGTCACCAGTTTTTCCTGCGCCAGCCACACCCCGGCTCGCAGCCGCGTGCGGATCGGCGTGAATCCGTGATCGGAGACGATCACCAGCGCCGTGCTCGCCCACGTCCCGGCGCGCTTGCTGGCTTCGATGACGCGCGCGATTTGCGCATCGGCCTGCTCCAGTTCGGCGTTGCCCTCGGGGCTGAAAGCGCCTTTGTCGTGCTGTACGTGGTCCACGTCGAACATGTGCAGCAAGAGCAGGTGCGGCTTGAGCGATTCGATCAAGTGGACGGCGATGTCCGCGCCCGCCTCATCGTCCACCCGCACCGGACGAAAGCGTTCCCAGAAGCCCGGAAAGCGCCGGGCCACCGCGTCCAGCAGGCCCGGCGTGGAGATGGCCCGCAGCAGCTTCTGGTCCTCGGGGCTGCCTTCGTCTTCCGTGCGCCAGAACTCGGGAACGATGGCGGTCATGCGCGCTCCCACCGTGACCGGCCAATAGACGCTGGCCGTGCGCAACCCCCGCGCCCGGGCTGCGTCCCACAGCGTTGGGACGCCGATGTCTTCGCTGTACCAGCGCATCATGTCGTTCAGGCGTCCTTCCGGATTGTACGGCCCGTTGTAGGTGATGCCGTGCGTGCCGGGGTTGACCCCGGTAACCATGGTGGTGTGCGAGGGGTAGGTGACTGCGGGCAGCACGCTGCGGGCTCCATCGCTGGCTGCTCCGTCGCGCGCCAGCGTGCGCAGCGTCGGCACCCTCAGGCCATGCGCGTCCGGTTCGGTGTAGGTCGGCGCCCGCATCCCGTCCACGGAAATGATGATCACGTGGCGGATCCGCGTGTCCGCGGCGGGCGCGGCCTTGCGCGGCGCGGCTTGGCCCGCACCCTGTGGGGCCGGCCGGATCGCCGCCCCCTCTCCCTGCGGCCGGCGGGCGCCGCGAAGCTGCGTTGCCAGCAACACGCAGCTGGCCGCCAGCGATGCCAGGAGCAGTTTCTTCTTCACGAGTCCGCGGGCCATGGGCGCAGACTACTGTAGCAGAAATGCGGTTGCGGCCAAGCCGTGGCAGTTCTGCATACGAGATCAGTCGGAAGTGGTCTTGGCAGCGGTGGCCGGCGGCAGGCGCAGGGCAAAGTGAGCTCGGGCAAACGCCGCCAGGGCGCCGCCGGGTTCGAGCGTGAGGGCTTGGACGGTGTAGCGTCCCGGGGCCATTTTCTCGAGCGGCAGCGCGATGCGGAAGCTGGCCAGGCGCGGCTTGTTCCCGGCGCCGGCGGCATCCACTTCGGAGGGTTCGACCAGGGGCGTTTCGCTTACGCGTTCGCCGCTGCGGAAGAACACCAGGCCGGCGCGCAGGCGTGCAGGGTCGGCTTTGGCCGGGACGTAGGCCTGGAAAAAAATGTACAGCTTCTGCTGCGTGGTGAAAACACGCGTGACGCTGGGGATGATCCGTTCGCCGCCCATCTCCAGCGGCGTGGTCTTTAGCTTGGCGTCCTGCACCATTCCTTTCTTTTCGACTTCCCCGGTCTTGCGCACGGGCTCGAGCTGGCTGGAGAGCAGCATCGAGCTGAGCTGGAGCTTGTCCTCCTGGGTGGCGGGGAGGATCAGGGGCTGCTCGAAGGTGCCCACGCGCCCGCTCTCGTTGTCGCGCGCCAGGAACTTCAGCCGGTAGGCGCCGGGACCGAGGATGACCCCGCCCTGATAGACGATGGCGCGCTGCTGCACCTGGGCGAAGGTGCTCTGGTCCAGCTTGACCTTGATGGTGTCGCGCAAGGCGGCCGCGGGCCGCCCGCCGAAGCCTTCGTCGCGCACCTCCAGCAGAAAATCGAAGACCGCTTCGTGCCGCCCGCGCTTCTGCGCCCATTCCAGGGCGCTGGAAGCCAGCTTGGCGGCGATGGGGACGAAAATCTCGTCCTTGCCGATGCGGAAGTAGGCGGTCTCGAGGGCCAGTGGCAATTCCACGCGCGGGGTATCGGCGCGCATGGCTTCGTCGAGCTGGCGTTCGCGGTCTTCCGCGGTGTACACGCCGTAATCTTTGGGCGCGTAGTAGCCTTCGCGGTGACGGACGCGCGCGCCGGAAGCGTTGACCTTGACGCGGACGTCGCGCCAGCGCCCGTCGCGCTTCATGTCTTCGGAGTAGTAGCCCACCAGGTAGTAGCCGGTGCCGTCTTTCTGCACTTTGTCGAAGGCTTCCTTGAAGTCGCCGGAGTCGAAGAAAGCCTGCCCGCCGGTATCGCCGGCCAGCGTCTCCAGCGTGTGGCGCGACTCCTGCCGGGCGCCCGCCTGGCGCATCACCGCCGCGCCGCTGAACATGGCCGTGCCCGCGGGCGAGGCCTCGCTGGCCGACCCTCCGGGGACGGAGGCTAGCAGGCCGCGCGTGTCCACCGGATAGATGCTCACGTTGGCGCGGTTGGCGGCGTCGGTGGCGCTGCGCAGCGACGAGCGGTTTTCTTCGCCCGTCTGGGTGATGCCTCCGCCGAAGTGCAGCATGGCTTTGCGCCCCGGCAGCGCGCGCAGCATCTCACTCACCGATTCGATGGCCGCCAGCTTGCGATCCGTATTGAAAATATTGAACTCGGTGTCGTCGGCGGTGAAGGCCGCGCCGGTTTCCTGCTGCACCGCCGCTTCGCCCGCGGCCCCGCCGGTGTCGCTGCGGTCGGCCAGTTGCGCGTCCTTGCCCGGGCGCAGCGAGTTGACCGCGCGCTCCAGCGCGGCCTTGTCGTTGGTGAAAGGGATGATGATGTTGAGCCGGTTGGCGAAGGCCAGCACGGCCACCAGGTCGGCGGGTGTCACCTGCTCGCGCACGAACTTGAGCCCGGCGTCGGTGGCGCGCAGCAGCTCATCGGGCTGCATCGAGGTCATGTCGTAGAAGAGCACGGAGAGGCGGTGGTCGCGCACCTGCTCGCGCACTGTTTCGGGGGCCTCCACCGGGCCGAGCGGGATGACCACGGGGCGGGCGTCGTCCGCGGCGGCCGTCTCGATGGTCTCCACGTCGTAGTACTCGAAAGAGAAGATCTTTTGCGCCTTGCCGTTTTCTGTGATGGTGAACTGCTCCTGCTTCAGGTCCTTGACGGGCTTGCCGTCCCGCCCGGTCACCTGCACGTCAATCAGCACCAGGTCCGCATATGCGCGGATCACCCCTTCGCCGGGCTTGGGCTCCTGCCCGGTTTTCTTCTGCGGCGCCGGCGCGGGCGGTTTGGTCGGCTGCTGCGCAGATGTCTGCGCGTTCTCGGCCAGCGCCGGGCCAAGCACAAGGGTAGCGACCAGCAACAGAGCAATCGAACGGTTCATGATGTGGATGACCTTGTCCTCTTTCTGAGATGAGCGCACCCCATTTGACGTTGTGGGAGGAGCGAGGGTTACCAAAGCCGGAAAACGGAAAAGAGAAAAGAGGACGTACAAATGAGAGGAAGGGTAGAATGCCGGGCTTTGCAGGTTCTCTGTGTCCTCCGTGTCTCTGTGACCTCTGTGCGGGATTGGCGTCAAGAACCAACGCAGAGGTCACAGAGGCACAGAGGACGCGGAGAAACACATGCCGGAGGATAGCCATGCGCGGGAAAGTAACGATTCCGACTTTCGCTTTGGTGGCCTTCTTGATCCTGCCGGCGGGCGGGCGGGCGCAGGGGCAAGCGCCGGAGCCGGCCGAGTTAATCCTTATTAATGCGAAGGTATGGACCGGGGAGAAGGCGCAGCCGTGGGCCGAGGCGGTGGCCGTGCGCGGGAACCGCATCGCGGCCGTGGGCACGGTGGAGGAGATTAACCGCTACTCGCGGATCGGGCGGACGAAGGTGCTGGACTTGAGCGGGCGGCTGGTGCTGCCCGGCTTCATAGACAACCACACGCACTTCGCGCAGGCCGGGCGGCTGCTGCTGGGGTTGAACCTGCTCGACGTGAACGACGCCGAGACGCTGCGCCAGCGCGTGGCGGAAGGCGCGGCGCGGCTGCCCGCCGGGGCGTGGCTCACCGGCGGCGAGTGGGGAGCGTACGCGCAGTGGGCCATGAACGCCACGGGCAAGCCAGCCACCGAGGCGCAGAGCCCGCAGAGAAAAAACGAATTCCTGCCCACGAAGGAGATGATTGATGGAGTTACCGGCGATCATCCGGCGCTGATCAGCCGCTTCGACGGCAAGCTGTACCTGGCCAATTCGCTGGCCCTGCGCGCGGCGGGCATCACCGCGCAGACGCCGAACCCGCCGGATGGCGAAATCCTGCGCGGGGCCGACGGCCAGCCCAACGGGTTGCTGCTGGGGCGCGCCGTGGAGCTGGTGCGCAAGGCGATTGCCCCGGCGTCGTACGAGCAGCGGCGCGCGGAGGCGCTGCGCGCGCTCGAAGAAGCGCGGCGCTGGGGCGTCACCACCATCCACGACAACACCAGCTTCGAGTTGCTGGCGCTCTTCCAGGATTTGCAGCGCTCCGGCGAGCTCACCAGCCGCGTGTGGGCGCGCATGCCGCTCAGCGACTGGGAGAAGCTGCGCGATTTCATCCGCGCGCGCAACCTCCCGCGTGTCACCGGCGGCTGGGGCGACGACATGATCCGCCTGGGCGGCCTGAAGGCCTGGGTGGACGGCATCATGGGCAACTCGAGCGCGCTCTTCTGGGAGCCCTATACGAACGACCCCAAGAGCTATGGCCGGCTGCGCCCGGTGATGTTCCCCGAGGGCAATTTGCACCGGTTGATGCGCGGCGCGGACCTGGCCGGGTTCACCGTGACGGTGCACGCCATCGGCGACTACGCCAATCACCTGCTGCTGGACACCTACGAGCGCGTGTTCCGCGAGAACCCGCCGCGCGACCGGCGTTTCCGCGTGGTGCACGCGCAGGTGCTCGATGCCGCAGACGCGCCGCGCTTCGGCAAGCTGGCGCTCGTTGCCGAGGTGCAGCCCTACCACGCCATTGACGACATGCGCTGGATGGACGAACGCATCGGCGCGCGCTCCGAGTGGGCTTACGCGTTCAAGGCGCTCGAGCAGGGCGGCGCGGTGATGTCGTTCGGGTCCGACTGGCCGGGAACCAACGCGTCGTATTACCCCATCAATCCGCTGCTGGGGATTTATGCCGCCGTCACGCGGCAAACGCTGAAGGGCGAGCCGCCGGGCGGCTGGCACCCGGGGCAACTGGTCGCGCTCGAAGACGCGGTGCGCTACTTCACCGTGAACAATGCGTGGATCACCTTCGAGGAAGACTCCAAAGGCTCCATCAAACCGGGCAAGCTGGCCGACCTGGTGGTGCTCGACCGCGACATCTTCGCGCGCCCCCCGCGCCAGCTCACCGAAACGCAGGTGCTCTACACCATCCTCGACGGCCGCATCGTGTACCAGAAGTGACGGGTGACGATTAGCCAGCAGCCCGAGTGCTCGGGCAAGAGTAGAATAGAGACAGGCGGCTGACTGCCATGCCTACCTTGAAGGAAACGATCGAGCAGCACACGCGCGAGGCGGAGCTGTGGGAGGCGATTCCCGCACCGGGCTCCGTGCGCGGAGATGCGACCGGGGCGCCGGACGAGCGGGCGCGCACAGGCGGGAACTGGGTGCGCTGCTTCGCGTGCGGGCACGAGTGTCCGATCCCCGACGGGCAGGCGGGCGTGTGCAAGGTGCGCTTCAACCGCGGCGGGAAGCTGTACGCGCCGTGGGGCTACGCGGGCAGCGTGCAGTGCGACCCCATCGAGAAAAAGCCTTTCTTCCACGCCTATCCCGGCGCGCTGGCCTACAGCTTCGGGATGCTGGGATGCGACCTGCACTGCTCGTACTGCCAGAACTGGGTGACGTCGCAGGCCATTCGCGACCCGCGCGCCGTGTCGCGCCCGCTGCGGCTGACGCCGGAGGAAATGGTCGCGGACGCGGTCGCGCAGGGCGGGCGCGTGCTGGTGAGCACCTACAATGAGCCGCTCATCACCAGCGAGTGGGCCGTGGCCGTCTTTCGCGCGGCGCGCGCGGCAGGATTGAAGACGGGCTTCGTCTCCAACGGCAACGGCACGCCGCAGGTGCTGGAATACCTGCGGCCGTGGGTGGACCTCTACAAGGTGGACCTGAAGAGTTTCGACGACAAGCATTACCGGCAACTGGGCGGGCGGCTGGAGCCGATCCTGCAAACCATCCGGCGGCTGGTGGAGCTGGGCTTCTGGGTGGAGATTGTCACCCTGCTGATCCCCGGGTTCAACGATTCCGACGATGAGCTGGGGCGACTGGCCGGTTTCCTGGCGGGCGTTTCCCCGGACATTCCCTGGCACGTGACCGCGTTCCACAAAGACTACAAAATGACCGACCCGGAGAACACCACTCCGGAAATGCTGCTGCGGGCGGCGGAAATCGGCCAGCGCGCCGGGCTGCGTTACGTGTACGCGGGGAACCTGCCGGGCCGCGTCGGCGACCTGGAGAACACGCGCTGCCCGCGGTGCAGCCTGCTGCTGGTCGAACGCTACGGCTACCTCATCACCGGGTATCACCTCACCCCCGAAGGCGCCTGCCCCAAGTGCGATACGCGCATCCCGGGCCGCTGGGCCCGCTCCTTCCAGGGGCAAATCACCGCGCGGCCATTCACCCCCGGCCGCCCGCGCCGCGCCAGCGAGATTCTCCGGGTGATTTCATAACGGCTTTCACCGCAGAGGGCGCAGAGAAAAACCAAGAGGGTTTCCGTGCTGCAGGCTTTTCCCTGCGTCCTCAGCGTTCTCTGCGGTGAGGTTTTCTCTTCTGGAGCTTCCTATGAGCCAGGACCAGTCGCTGCGCAAGCACATCCTGTACCTGCTGCGCGGCGGGGGCGCGCACCTGGGGTTCGACGAGGCGTTCGATGGCATACCGGGGAGGCTCCGCGGGGTGAAGCCGGCGGGAGCGGCGCACACGGCGTGGCAATTGGTGGAGCACCTGCGGCTGGCGCAGTGGGACATCCTGGAGTTCAGCCGCAACCCGGGTCATGAATCCCCGAAGTTCCCGGAGGGCTACTGGCCCGCTAACGAAGCTCCGCCCGATGATGCCGCGTGGGAGCGCAGCGTGGCCGCCATCTACGCTGACCTGGAAGCGATGTGCGCGCTGGTGGAGGATCCCGCGCGCGACCTCTTCGCGCGCATCAACCACCCCGAAGCCAAAGTGGAGCACACGCTTTTGCGCGAAGCGTTGCTGGTGGCCGACCATAACTCCTACCACCTGGGCCAACTCGTCCTGCTGCGGCGCCTGTTGCGCGCCTGGCCGGGAGACTCCTCGTTTCAGGTTTGAGGTTCTCGCGCGGGCGCAATCCGGGGCAAGCTCTGTGCTAATGTTCTGGCCTCCAGGGGAACTGCCGTCCGAGGAGAAATCCGATGATCAGCCGCAGGGAAAAGCTCTATCTGTCCTTTGCCGCTTGCCTCCTTGCGTCCGTCCCGCCGGCGGCGCAGCAGCAACAGCACAGCGGCGCCGGAGCGCTGCCCACCATCGCGGAGAAGACGGCGGGGATGGAGAAGCGCGAGGGGTACTTCCCGTTTTACTGGGACGCGAAGGGCGGAACAATCTGGCTGGAGATTGACAAATGGGACGCCGAGTTTCTCTACGTCAACTCGCTGCCTGCGGGGGTCGGCTCGAACGACATCGGGTTAGACCGCGGGCAACTGGGCGCTGAGCGCGTGGTGAAGTTCCAGCGCACCGGGCCGCGCGTGCTGCTCACCGCCGTCAATCTGGACTACCGCGCCGGTTCGAACGACCCGGCCGAGCGCCAGGCGGTGGAGGACTCCTTTGCGCAGTCGGTGCTCTGGGGCTTCAACGTGGCCGCGGAGGAAGGCGCGCGCGCGCTGGTGGACGCCTCCGCCTTCTTCCTGCGCGATGCCCACGACGTGAGCGGCACGCTCCGCCGCACGCAGCAGGGCCAGTTCCGCCTGGACGCCACCCGCTCGGCCTTTTACCTGCCGCGCACCCGCAACTTCCCGCAAAACACCGAGGTGGAAGCGACCCTGACCTTCACCGGTGAGGAGCCCGGCGCCTGGCTGCGCTCGGTCACGCCCGCGCCCCAGGCGGTCACCGTGCGGCAGCACCATTCGCTGGTGCAACTCCCCGACGCCGGCTACCGGATGCGCGCGTTCGACCCGCGCGGCGGTTTTTTCGGCATCAACTATATGGACTACGCCACGCCGGTCACCGAACCCATTCTGAAGCGCTTCATCAGCCGCCACCGCCTGCAGAAGAAAGACCCCCGCGCGGCGGTGAGCGAAGCGGTCAAGCCCATCATCTATTACCTGGACCCCGGCGCGCCGGAGCCTATCCGCGGCGCCTTGCTGGATGGCGCGCGCTGGTGGAACCAGGCCTTCGAGGCCGCCGGGTTCAAGGACGCTTTCCGCGTCGAGATGCTGCCCCCCGACGCCGACCCCATGGACGTGCGCTACAACCTCATCCAGTGGGTGCATCGTTCCACACGCGGCTGGTCCTACGGCTCCAGCGTCACCGACCCGCGCACCGGCGAGATCATCAAAGGCCACGTGACCCTGGGTTCCCTTCGCGTGCGCCAGGACTTCCTCATCGCCGAAGGCCTGCTAGGCCCCTACGACAGCGGCTCGCTGCCCAGCACTCCCAGGCAGCGCGAAGGCCTGGCCCTGGCTCTGGCCCGGCTGCGGCAGCTTTCCGCCCACGAAGTGGGCCATACGCTGGGCATCTCGCACAACTACATCGCCAGCACCGCCCAGCGCGCCTCGGTGATGGACTACCCGCACCCGCTGGTGAAACTGCGCGCCGATGGCTCGCTGGACGTGAGCGAAGCGTACGCCACCGGCATCGGCCAGTGGGACAAGGTGGCCATTGCCTGGGGCTACCAGGACTTTCCCGCGGGGACGCATGAGCCGGCCGCGCTCGAGGCCATCCTCCGCGACGCGCGGACCCGTGGGCTGCACTTCCTCAGCGACCAGGACGCCCGCCCCCCGGGCAGCGCCCACCCGCTCGCCCACCTGTGGGACAACGGCGCCAACGCTGTGGACGAACTCGACCGGGTGATGACCATCCGCGCCGCGGCCCTGAAGAACTTCTCGGAAAAAAACGTTCGCGAAGGAATGCCCCGGGCCACGCTGGAAGAAGCACTGGTCCCCGTGTACATGTTCCACCGCTACCAGGTGGAGGCGGCGGTCAAGGTGCTGGGCGGGCTGAACTACACCTACGCCGTGCGCGGTGATGGGCAGAAGCCCCTCGACCGCGTGCTCCCCGCCGAGCAGCGCCGCGCCCTGGCCGCCCTGCTGCGCGCGATCTCGCCCGACGCGCTGGCGCTCCCCGAGCCCTTGCTGGCTCTGATCCCCCCGCGCCCCTTCGGATACGCGCGCACCCGCGAGCTGTTCCGCGGGCGCGCCGGACTGGCCTTCGACTCCATCGCCCCGGCGGAAACCGCCGCCAGTTTCACCCTGGGCTTGCTCTTGAATGCGGAGCGGGCCGCCCGGCTGGTGGAGCAGCGGGCGCGCGACGCGCAGCAGCCGTCGCTCGGTGAGGTGCTCGACGCCGTCCTGGCGGCCACCTGGCGGGCCCCGGCGCGGCCCGGCCTGCCCGGGGAAGTGCAACGCGCCGTCAACTCGGCTTCGCTGCATCAGTTGATGGCGCTCGCCGCCAATGAGCGGGCCACGTCGCAAGTGCGGGCCATCGCTGCACAGCGACTGGAAGCGTTGCGGACTTGGCTCGCCGCGCAGGCCCGCACTGCCGTCAGCGCCGACCAGCGCGCCCACCTGGCATTCGGCGCCGCGCAAATCAAGAAGTTCCAGGACGACCCCAGACAGATGGCCCTGCCGCGGCCGTTCGATCCCCCCGACGGGCCGCCCATCGGCTCGATCAGCCCCTGGATCTGCGACTGGGACCGCTGGGAAATGTAGTGTTTCTCAGGCCGGCACGGGCGAGGCTTCCGGCCGGCAAATGACCTCCACCCCTCTTCCCGGCTCCTCTTTAGAGGTCTTTCCCTTCGCCTCCCCTGGGAGGAGCCGTGGTTTCGCGCGGCCGGGGAACGTCGTGGGAGTGGGTATATACTGCCCCGCAGCCGCGATGGTGGCGCTTCACATGGCTCCCCTTCGATGATCGGCGAATTGATTGGCGGGCGGTACCGCATCGAGCGCGAGTTGGGCCGCGGCGCTATGGGCGTGGTGTACCTGGCGCAGGACACCCGCTTGCCGCGCAAGGTCGCCCTCAAGATGCTCGATCCGGAGCTGACCGGAGACGCCAATCTGCGACAGCGCCTCCAGCAGGAAGCCCGGGCCGCCGCTGCCCTCAACCACCCCGGCATCGCCACCGTGTTCGACTTCGACCAGCACCAGGGCGCCAGCTTTATCGTGTTCGAATACGTCGAGGGCGCGCGCCTGCGCGACTCCATGCAACAGGGCCGGTTGCGCACCGCATGGATCCTCGACATCGCCATGCAGATGGCCGACGCGCTGGCCGCCGCGCACGACCGCGGCATTGTCCACCGCGACCTGAAGCCGGAGAACGTTATGCTGGCCCCCGGATCGCAGGGCGGCGTCCGCGTGAGGATTCTGGACTTCGGCCTGGCCAAGCTCCGCCAGCCGCTCCAGCCGGCCGGCGTGGAAGACTCGGCGGAGACGGCAGGTCTGGTGACCGGCGCGGGGCTGGTGGTCGGCACCATCAACTACATGTCGCCGGAGCAACTGGCGCACGACCCGGTGGACGGCCGGGCGGACTTGTTCGCCCTGGGCCTGGTGCTCTATGAAATGGCCGCGGGCGCCCATCCCTTTGCCGGCAAGTCGGTCGGCTCAACCATCGCCAACCTCATGAAGCAGGAGGCGCCGCCGCTTGCCGGGCGCGGCGCCGTGGCCTCCCCGGAGTTCGAGCGCATCCTCCGCAAACTGCTGCGTAAGCGCCGCGAGGAGCGCTTTGCCTCGGCCCGCGACCTCTATGTGGACCTGTCCAACCTGCGGCAAGACCTTTCCCTGGGCGGACCAGCCCCCGCGGTCCCGGCAGCGCCGCCGCCGGCAACGCCCTCCGCGGACGGGCCGGGCTCAGGGATCTTCTCCCGCGGGCCGGCGCGCGCGGTCTTCGCAGCGATCCAGGCCGGCTATCTGGCGATGTACCTGGCCGTCCTGGTGAACCTGGCCCTGGCGCTCGAGCATTTGGCCGTGTTCTTCGGCGAGCAGGGCGTGGGTCCCAGGACCGGCACGACGTCCCTGCTTATCCTGATGACCGCGCTGGCGGGGATTGCCGTGCGCTTGTACCTCTTTTCCGCTGTGGCCGCGGACTATCCGGGCTTTGGGGTCAAGTACCGCGTGCTGTTTCCTTTTCTTTTCGCGGCCGATCTCTTCTGGGCGCTTGCCCCTCTGCTTCTGCATCCGAGAATTGATATGGGGCTGACCCTGGCGGCCATCGCGGCGCTGGCCTATCTCCCCTTCGTGCAGCGCCGGCTGGTGTACGACGCGTATCTCCCCCGGGGCGGGCGCACCAGCGCCGTCCGAGCCGTTCCCGGTTGAGGTGCGCGCCACGCGCGGCCCGCTGGGGCCATCTAAACGAGCATGCCATTGGCAGGAAAGGAGCGACGCCATGAAGACTTGGACCCTCGCATTTGCGGCCCTGGCGCTCACCGCCGGCCTGGCCCTGGCGCAAAAGAGACAGGAGGATCGCGCGCCGGTGTACGAGCCGCCGGAGGTGGTTTCGGCGGCGGACCCCATCTATCCCTACAACAGCATCGCGCAGGGCTCGGTGATCCTCCAGTTGACCATCAGCGCCACGGGCGAGTTGGACAAGGTGCAGGTGCTGCGGGACGTGCCGTCGCTCACCGTGGAGGTCGAGAAAGCGGTGAAGAAGTGGCGGTTCAAGCCGGCTACGCTGGACGGCAAGGCCGCGCGCTCGACCATGACCGCGTCTTTCACTTTCCGCACGATTACGCCCCCGCCGTTCAAGTAGCCGCCACCCAGTCTGCGGACTCGCTCGCGACTGTCAGGGGAGTCTCTGCGCCCTCGCACCCCGGTGAAGATTTCGCTTGACAAGCTGGCCTTGCTGCATAATTATTCAGTGGAATGAATATTCATGGAGGCCCGGGCTGTGGCCGCGCATAAACGGTTCCGCCAGGGACAGATCCTGAAGCTGGTGGCCAGCGAGCCCATCGCCAGCCAGGACGACCTGCGCCGCCGCCTCCACCACATGAACGTGCGCGTGACCCAGGCTACGCTTTCGCGTGATCTGCGCGACTTGAAACTGGTCAAGACCGGCGGGGGCTACCGGACCATGGGCGCCGTGGCCCTGGAGAAGCCGCCGGTTCCCTCGCTGGCGCAGGTGCTGCGCGAGTTCCTCACCGACCTGCGGCCCGCGCAGAACCTGCTGGTGCTGAAGACGCCGCCGGGCGGCGCGCAGCCCATCGCCGTCGCGCTGGACCGCGAAGCATGGAAGGAAACGGTGGGCACGGTCGCCGGAGACGACACCATCTTGTTGATTTTTGCCTCCAACCGGGTGCGCCGCGAAGTGGAGAAGCGCATCCAGGAGCTGTTGAAGTGACCACGCCGCGCGTACAGGTCGCCGTGGTGGGCGCCACCGGTTACGCCGGGTGCGAGCTGGCTCGCCTGCTGCTCCGCCACCCGCACGTCGAGCGGCCGGTGTTCTACCTGCGCGAGGCGGCCAACGGCGCCGCCCGCCCGGAGTGCCTGAGCGAGATTTTCCCGCAGTTCCGCGGCTGGGGCGAAGCGCCGTGCCGCGCTTTCTCCGTGGCCGCGATCGCGCAGAGCGGGGCATCTGTAGTTTTTCTGGCGACGCCGCAGGAGGCTTCGCTGGAGATGGTTCCGCCGCTCATCGCCGCGGGCTTGCGCGTGGTGGACCTGAGCGGCGCTTTCCGCTTCCGCGACCCGCAACCGTTCGCGCAGTGGTACCAACTGCCCCCGCCCCCGCAGGTCTTGCTCGACGAAGCCGTGTACGGCTTGCCGGAGCTTTGCGCCGATGCCCTGCCCGCGGCGCAGTTGGTGGCCAATCCCGGCTGCTACCCCACATCGGTGATCCTTGGCCTGAAGCCGCTGGTGGAAGCCGGTTGGATTTCGCGCGAGCGCGGCATCGTGTGCGACTGCAAGTCCGGCGCCACCGGCGCGGGCAAGGAGCCCAAGCGCGAATTGCACTTCGTGGAAGTGGACGAGAACTTCCGCGCCTACGGGCTGTTCACCCACCGGCACACCCCGGAAGTGACCGGCCAGCTCGGCCTGGCGCCGGGCGACGTGATGTTCTCCACTCATCTGCTGCCCTTGCAGCGCGGCATCCTCTCCACGCTGTACGTGTGGCTCAACCGCGCGCGCGCCGCGGATCAGATTGCCGCGCTCTACTCCGATTTCTACGCGGGCAAACCCATGGTGCGGCTGTGGCCGGCGGGCCGGCTGCCTGAACTGCAACACGTGGCCCACACCAACTTCTGCGACATCGGGTTCGCGCGGGACGGCGCCGGGGAGCGGCTGGTGGTGGTCTCCTGCCTGGACAACCTGGGCAAAGGCGCCGCGGGCCAGGCCGTCCAGAACATGAACTTCATGATTGGCGCGGAAGAGACAGCAGGGTTGATGGACGGGGCGCAGCAAGCTGCGCCCCTGCTTGCGGGGGTATGCGCATAAGATGCGAATGGTGGTGAAACTGGCGGGAGCGCTGCTGGACGACGCCGCCTGCGTGGAATCCATCGCTCAACAGGTCGTCACGCTGAGCGAGCAGGGCCACGAGCTGCTGGTGATCCACGGCGGCGGGAAGATCTTCACGGCCACGCTGGGGCGCATGGGCATCCAGAGCCAGTTCGTCAACGGCCTGCGCGTCACCGACGCGGAGACCCGCGACGTGGCCGTGATGGTGCTGGGCGGCCTGCTCAACAAGCGCCTGGCGGGCGCGGTGACCCGCGCGGGGCGCCCCGCTCTGGGCCTGGCGGGCGCCGACGCGGCGTGCTTCCACGCCGAGCCTTTCCAGCACAATGAAGTGGCGGGCGGGCTGGGCTTTGTCGGCTACATCACGGGGGTGAACCTGCCGTTCCTCGAGTCCCTGTGGCGCCAGGGGGTGGTGCCGGTGGCGGCCTGCCTCGGTCTGGGCAGCGGCAACCAGATCTACAACATCAACGCCGACCAGATGGCCGCCGCCTGCGCGGAGTTCATCCGCGCCGACCGGCTCATTTTTCTCACCGACGTGCCCGGCGTGCTGGACGGCCAAAAGGTGCTGAAGGCCGTCAACGGCGTGGAGATCGAGAACCTCATCCTGAGCCACAAAGTGAGCGGCGGCATGGTGCTGAAGCTCGAGGCGTGCAAGCGCGCCCTGGGCGCGGGCGTCAGCGAGGTGCGCATCGTGGGCGGCACGGTGCCGCGGGGGCTGATCGCAGCGGCCAACGGGATGCGCTTCCCGGGCACGCGCGTCAAGCCCATGTTCCCGGCCAACGAGAAGCGCGCCGCGGCCATCGCTTGACGGCCCGGAAAGTGAAATGAACTCAAGATCCAAAATTCACAATTCAAGAAAGAACGCGGCGGCCGCGCGGCGCGCGGAAGCGCGCCACCTGATGAACACCTACAAGCGCCCGCCGGTGACGCTGACCCACGGCCGGGGCTGCTACCTCTTCGACGACTCCGGGAAGAAGTACCTCGACTTCCTCGGCGGCATTGCCGTGAACGCGCTAGGTCACGCGCACCCGCGCCTGGTGCGGGTGGTCCGCCGCGAAGCCGCGCGCGCCATCCACCTCTCCAATCTCTTTCACAACCCTTATCAGGGCCCGCTGGCGCGGAAGCTGGCGCGCTGGTCGGGGCTCGACCGCGTGTTCTTCACCAACAGCGGCACGGAAGCCATCGAAGGGGCGCTCAAGCTGGCCCGCGTCCACGCGGGCAAACGCAACAACGGCGGCGGCAAACAGTGCCGCTTCCTGGCGCTCGAAAACTCTTTCCACGGCCGCACCTTCGGCGCGCTGGCGATTACTTCGTCGGCGAAATACCGCGAGCCGTACGAGCCGCTGGTGCCCGGCGCGGAGTTCGTCCGGTTCAACGACGTGGCCGACCTGGAGAAGAAGTTCGACGCCACGGTGTGCGCCATCGTCCTCGAGCCCATCCAGGGCGAAGGCGGCGTCGCCTCGGTCAGCGAAGTGTTCTACCAGCGCGCCCGCGAACTGGCCACGCGGCACGGAGCGGCGCTGATCGCCGACGAAATCCAGTGCGGCCTCGGGCGCACCGGCCGCTACTTCGCTTACCAAAACTTCACCGCCAAGCCGGACATCGTCACCGTGGCCAAGCCCCTAGCCGGCGGCCTGCCCCTCGGCGCGTTCATCGCCAATGAAGAGTTCGCCTCGGCGTTCTCGCCGGGGCTGCACGGCACCACGTTCGGCGGGGGGCCGCTGGTGTGCGCCGCGGCCCTGGAGTTTCTGACCATCGTCGAGGAGGAAAAACTCCTGGCCAACGTGCGCGCGCGCGGGGCGGAATTGCGCGCCGGGCTCGAGAAGCTGGCCGCGAAGTTCGACTTCATCCGGGAGGTGCGCGGGGAGGGGCTCATCCTCGGCCTGGAACTGGCCGGGGACGCCAACGAGTACGCCCGCGAAGCGTTCCGCCGCGGCCTGGTGATCAACTGCACCCACGACCACGTGCTGCGCTTCCTGCCCGCATTCAACATCACCACGAGGCACGTGCGCGAGTTCCTGGGCGGGCTGGAATCCGTGCTGGCCGGGACGCCCCGTCCGGCGGAACAGCCGCAGCCGGGCCCGGCCCCCGCCGCCCGCGCTTCGGGAATGGCCAGGGCGGCTGCGCAGTGAACATGAACTCGCCCGCACAAGCCGTGGTTCTCGCCCGCGACCTCGTTACCGGAACAGAGTGGCACGCCGCCGAAGTGGGTCGCCTGTTCGAGCTTTCCGCCGACCTGAAGGAGCGGCCGGAGCATTACCGCGGCGCGCTGGCCGGGCGGTACCTGGCGTTGATCTTCGAAAAGCCCTCCCTGCGCACGCGCGTCACCTTTGAAGTGGGTATCGGGTCGCTGGGCGGCGGCGCCGTCTATTTGGATCATCAGGGCTCGCGGCTGGGGGCGCGTGAATCCATAAAGGACGTGGCCAGGAACCTGGGGCGCTGGGTGCACGGCATCGTCGCCCGCGTCTTCGAGCACGGGGTGGTGGAGGAGCTGGCCGCGCACGCGGACATCCCCGTGATCAACGCGCTGTGCGACCGCTACCACCCCTGCCAGGCCCTGGCCGACTTCTTCACGCTGGAAGAGAAGTTCCACAATCTGGACGGACTGAAGCTCGCTTTTGTGGGCGACGGCAACAACGTGTGCCACTCGCTCCTGCTCACTGGCGCGCGCGTAGGGGCGCGCGTCCGCGTGGCCACGCCGCCGGGCTTCGAGCCGGACGCAACCATCGTCGCCGCGGCGAAGCAGGCGGCCCAGGAAACAGGCGGGGGGATCGAGATTCTGCGCTCGCCCCAGGAGGCCGTAGCGGGCGCCCGCGCCGTGTACACCGACGTGTGGGCCAGCATGGGACAGGAATCGGAAGCGGCCGAGCGCCAGCAGGTCTTCGCGCCCTACCAGGTGAACGAAGCGCTTATGGCCCTGGCCGCGCCCGACGCGCTCTTCCTCCATTGCCTGCCCGCGCACCGCGGCCTCGAAGTCACCGACGCGGTCATGGATTCCCGCCAATCGGTGGTGTATGACCAGGCAGAGAACCGCCTGCACGTGCAGAAGGCGATTTTGCTTACCCTGTTGGCTTGAGGAAAGGGTAGGGGCGGGTCTTTAGACCCGCCTGGAGGCCAGGGCAGGACGGGCCGGTCTAAATACCGGCCCCTACAGGAGAGAGCATTGACAAAGAAAGCAGTGCTGGCATATTCGGGCGGCCTGGACACATCCATCATCATCCCCTGGCTGCGCGAGACGTACCAATGCGAAGTGGTAGCCATGATCGGCGACGTGGGCCAGCAGGAGGACCTCGAAGCGGCGCGCAAGAAAGCCCTGGCCACGGGCGCATCGCAGGCCTTCGTCGAAGACCTGCGCGAGGAGTTCATCACCGGCTACATCTGGCCCACGTTGCGGGCCGGGGCGGTGTATGAGCACAAGTATCTGCTGGGCACGTCGTTCGCCCGTCCGGTGCTGGCCAAGGCCCAGGTGAAAATCGCGCGGCAGGTGGGCGCGGACGCGGTAGCCCACGGCTGCACCGGCAAGGGCAACGACCAGGTGCGCTTCGAGGTGACCTGTAAGGCGCTGGCGCCTGATCTCAAGATCATCGCCCCGTGGCGCGAATGGAGCATCAACTCCCGCGAAGACGCCATCGCCTACGCGCGCCGCCACAACATCCCCATTGAGCAGAGCGAAGCCAACATCTACAGCCGCGACCGCAACATCTGGCACCTCTCGCACGAAGGCGGCGTGCTCGAAGACCCGGCCAACGCCCCCGACGAGGCCATGTGGCAGTGGATCGTCGCCCCGGAGAAGGCCCCGGACCAGCCCGCGGAAGTGGAAGTCTCCTTCGAGCAAGGCATCCCCGTTTCCGTGAACGGCCGGCGGCTTGCCCCCGTTGACCTGCTCAACCAGTTGAACGACGTGGCCGCGGCGCACGGCATCGGCCGCATTGACCTGGTGGAGAACCGCCTGGTGGGCATCAAGTCGCGCGGCGCGTATGAAACGCCCGGCGGCACGCTGCTGGTGGCCGCGCACCGCGAACTCGAAGCGCTGTGCCTGGACCGCGAGACGGCCCACTTCCAGCAGCAACTCGCTCTGCGCTACGCCGAGCTGGTGTACTACGGCCTGTGGTTCACCGAGCTCCGCGAATCCCTGGATGCCTTCTTCGCCCGCGCCCAGCAGCGCGTCACCGGCGCCATCGGCCTGCGCCTGCACCAGGGCAACCTCAGCATCACCAAGCGCCAGTCGGCCTACTCGCTCTACCGCACCTCGCTGGCCAGCTTCACCATGACCGGCTACAACCCCAAGGACGCGGAAGGCTTCATCAACCTCTTCGCCTTGCCCGTGGTGCTGCCGCGCGCCGCCGCCGACGCGGCCAAGAAAGGCTCGGCCAAGTGAGCGAGGCTCCCGGACAAAAAATGTGGGGCGGCCGGTTCGAGCGCGCCCCGGACGCCGGTTTCTGGGACTTCCAGCGCTCCTTCCCGTTCGACCGCCGGCTGCTGCCCTATGAGCTGGCGGTGGACCGGGCGTGGTCCCGCGCGCTGCGCGCCCTGGGCGTCCTGAACGACGACGAATTGCGGGCCATCTCCGGGGCGCTGGCGAAAATCGAGTCGCGCGCCCAGGCCGAGCCGGCCTGGGTGGCCGGGTCGAACGCGGAAGACGTCCACCACTTCGCGGAAATGCACGTGATGGAACTGGCCGGCGATGCCGGCGCGAAGCTGCACACCGGACGCAGCCGCAACGAACTGATCGTCACCGAGTTCCGCATGTGGATCAAAGACGCGGCGGCCTCGCAGCGCCGCGCCCTGGCCGCGCTCATCCGCGCGCTGCTCGACCACGCCGAGAAACACGCGGGCGTGCCCATGCCCGGCAATACGCATTTGCAGCACGCCCAGCCGATCCTGTGGGCGCACTACTTGCTCGCGCAGGCCGAGGCTTTTTTTCACGACGCCGATCGTGTCGCCTTCGCGGCCCACACCGCGAATGCCTGTCCCCTGGGCGCGGGGGCCCTGGCCGGGTGCTCGCTGGCGATTGACCGCCCGGCGCTGGCGCGCGAGCTGGGCTTCGAGCGCATCACGCGGAACAGCCTCGATTCGGTCAGCCGGCGCGACTTCGCGCTCGATTTCCTCTACGCCCTGGCGGTCACCGCGCAGCACCTCTCACGCCTGGCGGAAGACATGACCCTGTTCGCCACGCCGGAGTTCGCCTTCATCGCGCTGCCCGACGAGTACTCGACCGGGTCCAGCCTGATGCCGCAGAAGAAAAACCCCGACGCGTGGGAATTGACCCGCGGCAAATGCGGCCGGGTCATCTCCGCGCTGAACACGCTTCTGGTCACGCTGAAAGGCCTGCCCACCGGCTATCAGCGCGACTTGCAGGAAGACAAGGAACCGGCCTTCGCCGCGCACGACCAGACCCTGGCCATGCTGCAAACGGCCGCTGGCGCGGTGGCCGCGACGCGCTTGCATGAGGCGCGGATGCGCGAGGCCGCCGCCGATCCCGGCCTGGTGGCCACCGAAGCGGCCGACTATCTGGTGGCGCGCGGCGTGCCCTTCCGCAAAGCGCACGAGATTGTCGGCCAGGTGGTGCGCGAAGCCGAGCGGCGCGGACAGCCCTGGCCGGCGCTGCCACTGGACACGCTGCGGCAGTTCTCCCCCGTGTTTGGCGCCGATTTGCGGGACGCGCTCACCGTGGACTTCGCGCTGGCGACCAAGCAAGTGCCCGGCGGCACGGCCCCGGACGTGGTGCGCGCCGCGCTGGCGGACGCGCGCGCGCGCCTGGCGCAACTCGAGGAGCGCGCATGAGCGCCCGTCCCCCAACGCCGCTTGCGGTGGGGGCCTACCGGCCCGCGCCTTCTGCCGTCGATCGTACCGGCAAGGGCGGGCCCACGGGTCACGAATCACGAGTTACGAATCGCGGCCGCTTTAAGACGCGACGCGCTCGAGCGGCGGATGCCGAAACCATCCAGCGCATCATCACGCACTTCGCCGAGCAGGGGCTGCTGCTGCCGCGCACGCTCGAAGAAGTGCAGGGCCACCTGCCGCATTTTCTGGTGTACGAAGTGGAGGGTGCGGTGATCGGTTGCGTGGCGCTCGAGACCTATGGCGCGGACCTGGCTGAGGTGCGCTCGCTGGCCGTCGCGCCCGGCTACGAAGGGCACGGGCTGGGCGCGCGCCTGCTGCGGTTTGCGCTGGTGGTGGCACGGCGGCGGAAGATCGCGCGCGTCTTCGCCGTGACCCACGCCCCTGAGTTCTTCGAGCGCCAGGGCTTCGCCGCCGCGCGGCGGCAGAGCATCCCGGAAAAAGTCGAGCGCGACTGCCGCACCTGCCCGAAGGAGCGTACCTGCAAGCTGGTCGCCGTCGTCACCCAGGTGATGCCGGAGCGCGCCGTGCTGCCCGCACTGGAGGCGCCCGCCTCGCCCGCATGAAACACAAAGAAACAACGCAGAGACGCAGAGTACGCGGAGGAACGCAGAAAAGACCACTGGCGCGCGCCCACCATATGGGCGCTTCCCTGGCGCCCAGCACCCGGCGCCTGGCGCCTGCGAACAAGCACCTGCCGCGCGGGTTCCGCTTTGCCGCGGCGGCCTGCGGTTTGCGCCGCACCGGCGGCCCGGACCTTTCGCTGATCGTGAGCGACGCGCCGGCGTCCGCGGCCGCCGTGTTCACGCAGAACCTGGTGGAGGCCGCACCGGTCACCCTCTCCCGCGTGCACGTGCGCCGCGCCGCATCGCGGATGCGCGCCATCGTGGTCAACGCCGGCAACGCCAATTGCTGCACCGGGGCGGCGGGCCTGCGCGCCGCGCGCGATACCACGCGGCAAGTGGCCCGCCTCATCGGTTGCAGGCCCGAGGAGGTGGTGGTTTGCTCGACCGGCGTAATCGGCGTACCCATGCGCGTGGGGAAAATCCTGCGCGCGCTGCCCCGGTGCGCTGGCTCGCTCGCGTCCGCTTCGGCCGCGTTCGCCTCTGTGACGCGTGCCATGATGACCACGGACACGCGCCCCAAATGGGCCGCGGCGCAATGCCGCGTAGGCGACCGCCAGGTGCGCCTGCTGGGCTGCGCCAAAGGCGCCGGCATGATCCATCCCAACATGGCCACCATGCTGGCGTTTGTGCTGACCGACGCGGCCATCGCCCCGGCGCAGCTCCGGCGCGCGCTGCACGAAGTCACCGCGCGCACCTTCAACTGCGTCACGGTGGACGGCGACACCTCGACCAACGACACGCTGGCTGTGCTGGCCAATGGCGCGAACGGCGCCCGCGTAGGGGCAGGTCTTCAGACCCGCCCGCCTGCTGTGCGTCGTGGCACGGGGCGGGGTAAACCCGCCCCTGCGGACTACACGCGCTTCGCCGCGGCGCTCGAAAACGTGTGCGCGTCATTGGCGCGGCAAATCGCCGCTGATGGCGAGGGCGCGAAGCGCCTGGTGGAAATTGCCGTGCGCGGCGCGGCCAATGCACGCGACGCGAAGCGCGTAGCCGAGACCATCGCCACCTCGCCCCTGGTGAAAACGGCCCTGGCCGGCGCCGACCCCAACTGGGGACGCATCCTGGCCGCCGCGGGCCGCAGCGGCGTGCAGTTCGATCCCGCCCGCGCGGTCATCTGGCTCGCCGGCGTCAAGGTGTACTCCCGGGGACGGCCGTTGCCCTTCAGCGAGCGCGCCGTCAGCCGCCGCATGCGCGTGCCCGCCGTCCGCATCGTGGCCGATCTGGGGCTTCACAAGTCCCGAGCCACCAGTCCCGGATCACCGGACACAGAACACGGAGCACGCTACTGGACCTGCGACTTCACCGGCGACTACGTCCGCATCAACGCCTCCTACCGCACCTAGTCTCAGACCACGGCCTGCGTTTTCACCTGCGCCCCGGAAGGCTGCCGCTACACCGCCGGCCTCAATTGCAATTCGAGGAAGCGCGTGCCGGGCACGGGGTTGAAGCGGTACGGCGCGATTTCGTAGAACCCCAGCGAAACGTAGAGGGCATGGGCCGCCTGCATCGAGGGCGCCGTGTCGAGCCGCATGCGTTCGTACCCGATGCGGCCCCCCTCCGCGATGATGGCCAGCACCAGCGCCCGGCCCATGCCGCGGCCCTGAAACTCCGGACGCACGAAGAGCCGCTTCATCTCGCAGACTTCTCCGGTGATGCAGCGCAGCGCTACGCAACCCGCCGCGTTGACCCCTTCGATGGCCAGCAGCAACGCACCGGTGGGCGGCGCGTACTCGCCCGGCAGGCCGGCCAACTCCTCCGCAAAGTTCTGGAAGGCCAGGTCGAATCCCAATGACGCGGCGTATTGCTCAAGGAGAGCCCGCGCCTCCGCGATTTGGACCGCCGACTCTGCGCGCCGGATCCTCAATTCGCTTCCTTCCTTCTCCCCGTGTCACTGCCTACTCAGCGTCGTCTTTTTGTTTTCAAAGAATAGCGCAAGCAAGCGGAGCGCGCAGAGTCGCGCGGGGCCCATGAACGGACAATTTGGCAGGGATTTGTTAAGCTAAGCGATCGCGCGATTAGAACTGCGCGGCGCAAGCCCAGGAGAGCACAGCGTGAAGTGCAACAGCATTCTGGATGCCGTGGGGCGCACGCCGCTGATCCGCCTGAACCGCATCACCAAGGGATTGAAGCCGGAAATCTACGTCAAGGCCGACTACCTCAATCCCGGCGGCTCGGTGAAAGACCGCATCGGCATCACCATGATTGATGCGGCCGAGCGCGCGGGAAGGCTCAAGCCCGGCGGCACCATCATCGAGGCCACCAGCGGCAACACCGGAATGGGCCTGGCCCTGGTGGCCGCCGTGCGCGGCTACAAGGTGGTGTTCACCATCAACGACAAGCAGTCCAAAGAGAAAATCGACCTGCTCAAAGCCCTGGGCGCCGAAGTCATTGTCTGCCCCACGGCCGTCGAGCCCGACGACCCCCGTCATTATCACCAGGTGGCGCAGAAACTGGCCAGGGAGATCCCCAACTCCTGCTACCCCGATCAATACTCGAATGCCGAAAACCCCAACGCGCACTACCAGACCACCGGCCCGGAAATCTGGGAAGACACCGAGGGGCGCATCACGCATTTCGTGTGCGGGCTCGGGACCGGGGGCACCGTGACCGGCGTGGCCCGCTACCTGAAGGAGAAGAAGCCCAGCGTCAAGGTCATCGGCGCCGACCCCATCGGCTCGATCTACTACGAGTACTTCAAGACCGGGAAGAAAGTGAAGGGCTCCACTTACGTGGTGCAGGGCATCGGCGGCGACTGCCTGCACGAGACTCTGGACTTCAAGCTGCTCGACGACGTGGTGCAGGTGAACGACGAGGAAAGCTTCGTGCTGACCCGCCGGCTGGCCCGGCTGGAGGGCATCTTCGCCGGCGGCTCCTGCGGCAGCGCCGTCGGCGTTGCGCTGCAAGTGGCCCGGGACCTGCCGGCGGAAGCCTGCATCGTGGTGTTCCTGCCCGACGCGGGCATGCGCTATCTGAGCAACGTGTACAACGACGACTGGATGCGCCAGCGCGGCTACGTGGATTCCGAGCTGCCGCTGCGCGCCGCCGACGTGGTGCGCGTGAAGCGCGGCAAGGCCAAGGTGCGCGAGCTGGTGGTCACCGCGCCGGACCAGACCGTGCACTACGCGCTGCGCACCATGCAGTCGCACGACATTTCGCAGCTCCCGGTCTTCGAGAACAAAAAACCCGTGGGCGCCATCTACGAAGACAGCATCCTCAACATGGCCCTGCAGGGCAAGGACCTGCGCAAGATGACCATCCGCGAGGTGATGCAGAAGCCCCTGCCCAGCGTGAGCCAGGACGCGCCCGTCGAGCGCATCACCCACCTGCTCACTAGCGAAGGCCCCGCGGTGTTCGTGGAGATGGACAATGGCGCGCGCGAAATCATCACCAAGTACGACCTCATCAGCGCCATCGCCGGCCTGGCCGAGCAGGCCCGCCAGCAGTGACTAGGAACCCATGCGGGTTGAAGACTTCAACGAGCGGGTGCGCGACTCCATCCTGGTGGCCGATGGGGCCATGGGGTCGATGCTCTACGAAGCCGTGGGCTGGCAGCGCTGCTTCGACGAGCTGAACGTCACCCAGCCGGAAGCCGTCTTCCGCGTACACCATGCCTACATCGAAGCCGGCGCGCAGATCATCGAGACCAACACCTTCGGCGGCAACCGCTACCGCCTGGCGCAGAACAGCCTGGCCGATTCGGTCACCCGCCTCAACCACGCCGGCGTGAAAATCGCCCGCGAGGCCCGCGAGACCGCCAAGCGTGACGTGCTCATTGCCGGCTCCATCGGCCCGCTGGGCATCGTCCACCAGGTGCAGACCGTTCCCGTCGAGGAGAAGCGTGAAATCTTCCGTGAGCAGGCCGCGGCCCTGGAAGAGCGCGGCGTGGACCTCTTCATCCTGGAAACATTCTACGACCTGGAAGAGCTTCTGGCCGCCATCGACGCGGTGCGCGGTTTCTCGCGCCTGCCCATCGTCGCCGAAATGACCTTCAGTGAAGAAGGCGTAATGCTCGACGGCACGCGCGCCACCGCCGCATGGGAGCGCCTGCGCGAAAAAGACGTGCAGGCCGTGGGCGCGAATTGCAGCATCGGCCCGCAGGCGCTGCTGCCCGTCTTGCAGGAACTGGCCGCGGCCAGCAAGCTGCCGGTTTCCGCCATGCCCAACGCGGGCTTCCCGCAGCGCGCCGGCGACCGCGTGGTTTATCCCAAGTCTTCGCCGGATTATTTCGCGCTGTTTGCGCGCGAAGCCGTGGCGCGCGGGGTGCGCATCCTGGGCGGCTGCTGCGGCACCACGCCGGAGCATGTCCGCACCATGGCCGACGCGGTGAAGGGCCTGAGCCCGGCGCGCGGCGTGAAGGTGGTGGAGCCCGCCGCGGCGGTGGCTGAGCCCGCTCGCATCGTCGAGCGCGAACCCGAGAGCCGCCTGTGGAAGCGCTTCGAAGCGAAGCAGTTCACCGTGTCCGTGGAGATTGACCCGCCTAAAGGCGTGGCCCTCGACCGCATCCTCGAGCAGGTCGGCAAGGTCATGGCCAGCGGTCACGTCCACTTGATCGATATCAACAGCGGCGCGCTGGCCCGCGTGGGCATGGACGCGTTGATGCTCTCCGGCGCGCTCGAAGCCCGCGGCGTCGAGACCATTCCCCACGTCACCACGCGCGACGCCAATATCATCGGCCTGCAAGCCATGCTGCTGGCCGGCTGGTCCGTGGGCGGCGTGCGCAACATCCTGGCCATCACCGGCGACCCTCCTTCGGTCGGTGACCACCCGGAATCCACCGGCGTGTACGAAGTGGACTCCATCGGCCTGGTGAAGATCCTGGCGCGGCTCAACCAGGGCGCCGACTGGGCGGGCAAAAACCTCGGCGGCGGCACCAACTACACCATCGGCGTCGCCGTGAACCCATTGGCCGACGACCTCGAAGAAGAGATTCGCCGCTTCCACGCCAAGATCGAAGCCGGCGCGCACTTCGCCATGACCCAGCCGCTGTTCGACCCCGCGCACTGGCACGCCTTCGTCCAGAAGATTGGCGGGTCGTGCCCCATCCCGGTGATGGCCGGCATCTGGCCGCTGACCAGCTACAAACAGGCGCTGAGGTTGAACAACGAAGTGCCCGGCATCGTCATCCCAGAGCCGGTGCTGAAAGAAATGGAAGCAGCCGGCACCGCCGCGCGCGAACGCGGCTTCGCCCTGGCCCGCGTCATGCTCGATTGGGCGCGCACGGAACTGGCCGGGGCGTACTTGATCCCGCCCTTCAAGCGCTACGAAGAAATCCTCGAAATGTTCGGGTGAAGGCCGGCCTTCGGAGCAGCCCGTTCTGCTAGCAGATCGCCCAGGGCGCGGTGCTCGCCGAGCCATGAAGGTCCTCCTGGACGAGTGCGTCCCTCGCCAACTGAAGAGACGCCTTCCTGGACATGAGGTCACCACGGTTCCCGAGGCTGGCTGGGCCTCCAAGAACAATGGTGAACTGCTTAGACTCGCGCAAGGGCAGTTCGATGTCTTCCTGACCGTGGATCAGAATCTGCGCTATCAGGTGGATGTGGCCGCCGTCTCCGTGGCTATCCTGCTTGTAGTTGTTCCCGACAATTCAATCGAAACGCTGCTGGAATATGTCCCGGCAATCAGGACAGCCCTTCTGACAATTCAGCTGGAGAACTTCGGATCATCGAGTCCGTATCACAGTGACCCTTGCAGGGTCGCGACGATGCGTTCGGCGGCGTGGCCGTCCCACAGGGCCGGGACGCGGCCGCGCTTGCCGCGTCCGGCGAGGATTTCGCGGGCGGCGCCGAGGATGCGCGCGGGGTCGGAGCCGACCAGCGTATTCGTGCCTTCGCTGACGGTGATGGGCCGCTCCGTGTTCTCGCGCAGCGTCAGGCACGGGACGCCCAGCGCGGTCGTTTCCTCCTGAATACCTCCCGAGTCGGTGAGCACCAGCGCCGCTCCGCTTTCGAGGCGCAGGAACTCGAGGTAGCCGACGGGCGGGCAGAGGAAGAGGCCGCGCGGTGGCGCTCCGGCCTGGGCGTCCTGTGAGGGCGCGCCTGCGGTGGGTGGCCGGGCCTCGGCGGAATTGGAATGGACAGGCCCGGAGGCCTGTCCCACAGGAAGGCCGAAGCGTTCGATGCGTTCGAGCGTGCGGGGATGCACCGGAAGAATCACCGGGATGTCGCGGCCGATTTCTGCCAGCACGTCCAGGATGCGGCGCAGCGCGGCCGCGTCGTCCACATTCGAGGGGCGATGCAGCGTAACCAGCGCGTAGGGTTGCACGAGCGCGAACGGCAGCGCGGTGCGCTGCGCCAAAGGCAGGAACCTCCGCAGCGAATCAATCATCACGTTGCCCGCCAGGTGAATCTTCTCGGGAGCCGTGCCCTCGCGGCGCAGGTTCTCGACGCCGCCGGGCTCGGTGACAAAAAGCCATTGGCACAGCGCGTCGGTGCACACGCGGTTGATTTCTTCCGGCATGGTGCGGTCGAAACTGCGCAGGCCGGCCTCGACGTGGGCCACGGGGATGTGCAGCTTGGCCGCCGCCAGCGCGCAGGCCAGCGTGGAGTTGACGTCGCCCACCACCACCACCGCGTCCGGCTTCCACCGGGATGCCACCGGCTCGAAGCGCGCCAGCACTTCGCCGGTCTGCTGCGCGTGCGTGCCCGAGCCCACTTCCAGGTTCACATCGGGCCGCGGGATGCCCATCTGCTCGAAGAACAGATGCGACATGGCCGCGTCGTAGTGCTGTCCGGTGTGCACCAGCAGGGTCTCCAGCGGGACGCCGCCCTTGGCGCTGCGGGACCGCGCGGCGGCGAATTGCTCCATCAGCGGCGCAATCTTCACGAAGTTCGGCCGCGCCCCGGCCACCACGATGATGCGCTGCGGCGTGGAGGTCATGGGTCAGAAGAGACCGAAGCGTTTCTTGCGCGGCGGCGCGGGCTCCGCGGGCGCGGGGACGTAGGGCAGCGAGCGGCCCTCGAAGGCGGCCAGGGGGTTCTCGCGGAAAAGCGCGCCGGCCACCTCCTTCCCTCTCCGCTTCTCCACCACCGCGTACGCCTGCTTCAACTGGAGCGGGCGGGTGGTGAGGTTGTGCGCGTCGCTGGCAATGAAGTGGATGGCGTCCTGGTCCAGCCACTGCTCCGCGGCGGACTGCGCCAGTTGCCCAAAGCGGCCCAGCAGCGAAAGCGCCGTGATCTGCACGAAGCAGCCGTGTTTCACCCAGCCGGCCAGGCGCTGGCGCTGCGTGCGCAGGAGCGGGTTGCGCTCGGGATGAGTGATGATGGGCGTGATGCCCATCACCAGCAGCTCTTGCAGCACGCCGTCGAGGGTGGGAGGGATGGCGAAGTCGGCGAACTCCACCAGCAGATAGTTCTTCTGGTGAATGGTGAAGCGCGGGGGGTCGGCGCGCAGGGCCTGGATGTTCTCGAAGGTCATGTGGAAGTCGCAGCCGGTCGCCAGGATGAGCCGCTCGCCAAGCTGGGCCTGCAATTCGTCGCGGCGGGCGCGCACCAGAGCCGGATCGAACGGGTATTTCTCGCTGGAATGGGGCGTGGCCACCACGTGGGTGATGCCGTCGGCGATGGCCGCTTCGGCCATCTGGAGGGCTTCGTCCGGGGTTTTCGGGCCATCGTCGAGCCCCGGCAGGATGTGGCAGTGGATGTCAACCATTCGCGCTTCGAGGATACCCTACCGCAACCGCGGTGAACACGGATGGACGGTTCGGCGCTACAGCAACCATGCCGCTACGGCCTGCCACGCGCCCAGCGCAAACAACAGCCCGGCAAAGACCCGCCGCATCCCGCCGGGCGAAAGTTGCTGCGCCAGGTAACTGCCGGCCATTCCTCCCAGGAACACGCCGGGCATCAGCAGCAGGCCCACGCGCAGGTCCACCTGACCGGCCTGCCAGTAATTCAGCAATGCCAGCAGGCCCGTGGGCGGGACCAGCGCCACCAGGCTGGTGCCTTGCGCGCGATGCTGGTCGAACTGGAAGAGCAGCGCCAGCAGCGGCACCAGCAGAATCCCGCCGCCCACACCGAACATCCCGCCCATCACCCCCACCAGGCAGGCCACGGCGAAAATGCCGGCGAGGCGCGCGTTGGATGGCTTCGTGTTCACGCGGATTTTTCCTCCGCGCCGGAGGCTGCCTGGCGGAAGAGCAGCAGCGCCGCTACCATCAGAAACACGCCGAACAGCCCGCGCAGGTCCTGCGAAGAGATCTTCTGGATGGCCACATAACTCCCGAACCAGCCCCCGGCCAGGAAGCCCGCCGCGCAGGCCAGTCCGGCGCGCAGGTCCACGTTGCCCTTGCGCCAGTAGATGACCAGCGCGCCTATGCCGATGGGCGGCAGTTGCAGCAACAGCGAGGTGCCCTGCGCCAGGTGTTGCGACATCCCCGCCAGCACCACCAGCGCCGGCACCAGCACAATCCCGCCGCCCACGCCCATCAGGCCCACCACCACGCCCACGCCCAGCCCTAACATCACCACGTCTACAAGACTCATGTCTGTTCCCGGGGCTTGCGCCGCCGAGCGCCGAAAACGGCGGAGCAAGCGCGAACCGCCCCGCTTGCGGACCCATTGTCGGCGTCGGGAAGCTTCGCTCCGCGGCTGCATGATGCGTCAGTTATGCAGTCGCTTCAAGGGATACATGGGCGGCGGGTAACCCAGCGCGGGGTAGGGGGCGAATCCCGTGGCGCCAGCACACCACTGGCCCGCTACCCACTGCAGCCCCGTCCCAAGCGGTCAGCGGGGAGTGTGTTTATCGAAAGTCTGGGTGTTGCCGGACCACCTCCGACTTGAGGATGAAGCTGCCTTCGGTGACTACTTCGTCGCCTGCGTGCAAGCCTTGCAGCACCGGGTAGTACCCGTTCGCCGCGGGGCCGAGTCGTACGGGGCGCAGCTTGAAACTTCCTTCGCTGTCCTTGATCGGCAGAAATACGTATTGCCGCTCCCCGATGGATTGAACCGCTGCCTCGGGAACGAGCGGGCCCTTGGCGCCTTGAAAGGTGAACTCTACATCCACGTACATTTCAATTCGCAGACTTTCGGAAGGGTTGCTCACTTCAACGCGCGCTTGCGCCGTTCGCGTATTCGGCTCGACATGAGGCTGGATATAGGCCACGCGGCCTTTCCAAACGCGTCCGGGATAGGCCGGAGCACTTATGCTTGCCGCTGAGCCGATCCGCACAGACGCGAAGTCTTTCTCGTTCACGCTGGCCATGACCCACACACTGGAAAGGTCCGCCACAGTGAAGAGTTCCTGCCCTTGATTCACGACCAGTCCAAGATTTGCCGTACGCGTGAGCACCACGCCGTCAATGGGCGCTGGAACAATCAGGTTAGGGACGACTTCTTCCCCCCGGGCGAGCGCAGCAATCTGCTTATCCGTTGCGCCAAGCAACTTCAGCCTTTCAAGCGCCGCACGCACTCGCGATTCGTGCGCGGCGTGCGAAGCGGTCACCTCTTCCTCTTCCTGTTTGCTTGCTGCGCCCAACCGGACCAGGTTCCTCGTACGTTCCAGCTTCTTGTGCTCGGCTTCGAGCTCGGCCACATGGGAGAGGTACTGGGTTTCCGCCTCCGCAAGCTCACTGCTAAAGATGACTGCCAAGGGTTGACCACGCCGGACGTGATCGCCTAGCACGACAGGAACCTGTTTCACGACGCCACCCACGAGCGGTGTGACATGGACTTGACGGTATTCATTCGGCTTGACGATGCCCGGCAGGCGAAGGGTTGCCGTCGTCGCCCCTTCCGCCACTCGGACGGTGCGAACCTGCGCTTTCTTCAGATCCTCGGCCGCTAGGTCAATTTGCAGTTCGGCTGACTTAACTGGCGCGCCACTAGGAGTTGCACTCACGGGAGACGACATCCCCGTCATGGATGTCATGGAGCCGCCCTGTGACGCGGGCTTCGTTCCGCTGAAGCGTCGCCAGCCAAACCAGAGCGCCGCAAGCACAACCGTCAAAATCGCAGCGTAGCCGATCCGCCTGAGCCAAGTCCGCCATGGAGAAGTCGGTTCGTTCACATCCATAGTTCGCATTAGGTTCTCTCTTTCAGGGCAGAGCGGTGCCGACAGCCTGTTCAAGCGCAACCCGCGCCGCATAGGCATCGAACAGGACCTCGGTATAGCCCGTCTCAATGTCAATGAAGCGGCGCTGCTCGGCGATTACGTCGAGAAGCGAAATGCGCCCATAGCTGTAGGTCTGGCGAACAATATCGAGATTTCGTGCGGCCCGGTCGCGCACGCCCGTGCGGTACACAATGACCCGCGCTTGTGCGCCGTCATAGCGCATAAGGCTTTGCGTAACTTCGTGTCTGAGCGCCAGGTCCACGGCCGCGACCCGGTTCTGCGCGGATTTCACCGTTGCCCGCGCCGCCGCGATTGCGCCTTGATTGCGGTTGAAGAGCGGCAGATTGATCTCGATTCCGAACACGGCGTAATTGAAGGTTTGGCGAATTGGGCGAAGATTGCCGGCAGGATCGAATGCATTCAGAGCGAAGCCCATATTCGGTCGCTCGTATCCTGCAAAGAAGGCGCCATCGGGCTTCGCCTCAGCCTGCTGCTGGCGCAGATCGGACCCAGCCATTGCTTCGTTCGCGCGCTGTGCGGCGCGATCGGGCCGGTGGGTGATCGCCAATGGAACGAGCCGGCTCGCATCCAACATCAGGGGCTCCTGTTCAAGCGAACCCTTCAAACGAAGCGGTTCCTCGGGCTCAATGCCAGCCACTTCTTTCAGCTTAAGCAGAGCGACTTCCGCCGTCACTTGAAAGTCGATCCGTAAGGCTTCGATGCGGTTGACTTCGACTCGAACCTCTTCGGCATCGAGTGGGGCGGTTGCTCCTTCGCGGACGCGATCCTCCAACAACTTGAGCAACTCGCGATTGGCTTGGAGAAGCTGCTCAGCACATGCGAGGTTGCGCACGGCCGCCAGGACCTCCCCAAAGCGCATCCGCACCTCTCCGGCAAGGAGACGCTCGCGATCGGCGAATGTGTTTCGCGTGAAGTCTACCTTGCGCTCGGCAACTTCTGTGCGGCGCGCCCGCCGCCCAAAAAGCTCGAGCGGTACTGACCCGCCGACGCTGAACCGATGGTCGTCTCCGTTGACTTCCTTCAGTCCTCCGACGGACAGCGATGGATTCTTGCGTAGCCGCGCTTGCGCAAGACCTCCTTCGGCCATGGCGATCTCCTGCCGCTCCGCCGCGAGCGTAGGGTTCGACGCCAGCGCACGCGCAATCAGCTCTCCCTCGGTAACGCCGTGCTGCGCGTCGAGGAAATCGCTCGCTGGTCGTGTGGTTACTCTCTGAGCCACAATCGGCATGGAAGTCGTAAACGTTGTGAGCAGCACAAGTGCCAGGAATCTGGACCGTGATCGGTTCCACATTTGTCTACCTCACGTTCAAGTTGAACGTCGTGTTGCCCGGCCCTTGCGGGCCGTTCCAGGAAATCGTGAAACGCCATGCGCCGCTCATGGCAAAGTCCGACTTCACGCGGTAGGTTCCCGTTTGCTTCGCAGGTGTGATTTCGGAATTTCCTGACATGGGGGCCATGCCCGGCATGCTCATGCTCGAACCGAACTGCACGTTGCCCACGTCCACCGGTTTCCCGTGTTGATTACGGAACTGAACGACGAAGTCGTTCTGCCCCTGGTTGAGGTCGCCCGCGCGGTTCATGAGCACTATGGTCAAATTGCCGACGGTTCGCGTCTCCACGGGCTTTAGAGTTTCAGTTTCAAGCTTGTTGCCTCCACAGGCTGCCCATCCGAGAGCAATGATCAACACGACGGAAATAACTGCCAACACTTTCATGACTATTCCTCCTTCGCGAAGTGGATTCGTGACTTCATGGATTTGTTCCATCCGTATCCTGTGCATGCAACTCGCCGCGGCGAAGCTCGCGCTCCCGCAGCCACAGGAAGATGATGGGGGTGACGATCAGCACATGCGCGAGCGAGCTGAGCATCCCTCCTAGCACTGGCGTTGCCAACGGGCGGATAACTTCCGAACCGGCGCGCGTGCTCCAGAAGATCGGCAGCAGGCCCGCAATGACTGTCGAAACCGTCATCACTTTGGGGCGCAGACGAAGCAGTGCGCCCTCCATGATCGCTTCGCGTAAGTCACGGACGCTCAGTGTGCCGCGCTCGCGCTTCTTTGTTTCCACTGCCTCTTCGAGGTAAATCACCATGACTACAGTCGTCTGAACCGCAGTCCCAAAGAGGGCAATAAAACCGACCCACACGGCCACCGAGAAGTTGTAGCCGAGCGCCCACAGCAAATAGAGCCCGCCCGTGAGTGCAAACGGCACGGCGAGAAGGACGTGCCCCGCCTCGCTGAACGAGCGATAGGTGATGAACAAGAGGATGTAGATGACCCCGATGGCCACGGGCATTACGATCTGCAGCCGTTTCCTTGCACGGATTTCGTTTTCAAACTGCCCGCTCCAGTTGTAGTAGTAGCCGGGCGGCAGTTTGACCGAATCGCGGATAGCCTTTTCTGCGTCCGCGATCACGCTACCAGGGTCACGCCCGCGTGCATTCAAGAGCACGGCGACCGTAAGAAGGCCATTCTCGCTATTGATCATGGCCGGTCCCGAGACCTGCCGGGTGTCCGCCACCTGACCAAGCGGGATCTGCATTCCATTGCTGCCAGTTACCAGCACATTTCCGAGTTCTCCTGGGTCACGCCGGAATTCAGGCGCGTATCGCACGCGTACCGGAAAGCGCCGCCGCCCTTCGATGGTGGTCGTGATGTTGTTTTCACCGATCGCGGTCTCGATTACGGTTTGGATCGCACCGACGTCAATGCCGTAGCGGGCCGCGGCCTCGCGATTCGGGCGGATGTCCAGATACAGGCCGCCCGTCACCTGCTCGGCGTAAACGTCGCTTGCCCCCGGTATGGTGCGCACCACATCGGCAATTTCGCGAGCGGTTTTTTCGAGCGTTACAAGGTCGGAACCGAAGACCTTGACGCCAATCTCCGAGCGGATTCCCGTCGTGAGCATGTCAATGCGATTGATGATCGGCTGCGTCCAGATATTCGCGACGCCGGGGAGCGAAACGGCACGGTCCATCTCGCTCTTTAGTTTTTGCAGGGTCATGCCCGGCCGCCACTGGTCGCGTGGTTTCAGGTGCACAATCGTTTCCGTCATGTTCAAGCCTGCCGGATCAGTGGACGTCTCCGCCCGCGCAATCTTTGCCGCCACATACGCGACCTCGGGAAAGCGGAGCAGTACCTCATCCTGCCGTTTTGCAAATTCCGTGTTCTGTGCGAGCGAGATACTGGCATCGGCGATGGGCATGAACATGATGTCCCCTTCGTCGAGAGGCGGCATGAACTCACTGCCTATGCCTGTGGCCAGGACCACCGCACCTGTGAAAAGCGCGAAGGCGAGGAAAAGCGTGATGCCCCGGTGGTCGAGCGACCACGACAGCGCCGGCCGATAGAGCCGCTGGAGAAAGCGCATGACGGGATTCTGTCTTTCGGAATGAAAGTTGCCCCGAAGCAGCAGCGTGCACAGGACGGGTATGAGGCTAAGCGCAATCGCCGTGGCGCTGGCCATGGCAAATGTCTTGGCAAACGCCAGCGGACGAAAGAGCTTGCCTTCCTGGCCGGTCAGGGCGAACACAGGCACGAATGCCAGGATGATGATGGCCATGGAAAAGAATGTCGGACGACCCACGAGCTTTGTTGCACGAAGCACCGTATCCAGCACTCGTCCGCGGTCGCGTGTGTCCACGCCCTCCAAGTGGCGGAAGGCATTCTCCGTGACAACGATCCCGGCATCCACCAGCACTCCGATGGCGATGGCAATGCCCGCCAGCGACATTACGTTCGAAGTCACACCGGTGTATTGCATCAGCAGGAACGAACAGAGCACGGCGAGCGGCAGCGGCAGGGTCACCACCAGGATGCTGCGGAAATGCATGAGAAAAACGACGTGCGCCAGCGTGACAAGGATGATCTCCTCGATCAGCGCATGACGCAGCGTTGCAACGGTAGCCTCAATCAATTCCGAACGGTCGTAGAAAGGAACGATGCGCACGCCCGCCGGAAGGCCGGGCTCGATTTCCTGGATCTTTCGCTTGACGCGGTCAATCACGTCCTTGGTGTTCTCGCCCGCGCGGGCAACGATGACTCCGCCGACGGCCTCGGAACTGTTCTTGACCAGCGCGGCGGTCCGGAAGGCGTCGCCAATTTGTACGCTGCCGAGGTCTTTCACGTAAACGGGAGTGCCGTTATGCGAGGAAACAACAATGTTGCGAATGTCCTCGAGGTTGCCGATCAATCCGAGCCCGCGCACGATGGACCAGGAGCCATTCTGCGAAACGACATTGCCGCCCACGTTCGAGTTGCTATCCATCACCGCCCGCGCCACGGTGCCGAGCGGCAACCCAAAGGCGCGCAGCCGGTTCGGGTCGATGTCAATCTGGTACTGCTGAACTGTGCCGCCGACACTAGCCACCTCGGCGACGCCGGGCACCGAATTCAACTGGTAACGTACATACCAGTCTTGCACCGAACGCAGGTCACGCAGGCTGAGCCCGCCGCCCTCGACCGTGTACCAGAAGACGTGCCCCACGCCGGTAGCGTCTGGACCAAGGGTAGGGACGACATCCGCAGGAAGTTGCCGGCTGACCAAGTTCAGCCGTTCCAGGACACGAGTCCGCGCGAAGTACAGGTCCACATCTTCTTCGAAGATCACGAAAATCATCGAGAAGCCGAACGCCGATGAGGCACGCACCACCCTCACTCCCGGCAGACCCTGCAAACTGACCGTGAGCGGATAGGTGATCTGATCTTCCACTTCTTGTGGGCTGCGCCCCGACCAATCCGTGAAGACGATTACTTGGTTGTCGCTGAGGTCAGGAATAGCGTCGATGGGTGCGCGTAGCATGGCCCAAAAGCCCCAAGCGCCGATCCCAATCCACAGCGCCACAACCAGAAAACGGTTGCGGAGCGAAATCTCAATCAAACGGTTAATCATGTACGGCACTCCTCACAACGAGCGATAACTCTCCTTCTGTGCAAGAACGGAATTCGACAGCAAACACCAAGTCATTGTCCTGGGAAGGAACAGAGAGGCGGGCTAAATTCTCAGGGGAGAGGAGGCCTCAAGAGCCAAGTCCGGCGGAGCGTGGGCGCACACAAACAAAGGCGCATTTCGCTTCCGACCTTCAATCTCCGTAGGCGCTGGAGGGGCATCAAATGCCGCGCTGTCGGTGTTCGGAGCGGACAGAGAAACCGATGCCGAAGGTAGTAGATCGTTGTGCGGTCGAATCACAGTACCACAGCACGAATGCGATTCTGGCATACCGGAGCCTCCGCAGTCTCCGGCCATTTCCTTGCAACACTCTTTCTCTTCCGCGGAAAGTTGGGCGCCGGACACAAGGCACGCCATGACCGGCCCAGTGAGTACCAGCGCGATCAGCGTTGGCGCGATGGAACCACGAAACATGAGAAGAGATTACACTCGTATTCGAACCACCGCAACAGACAAGGCGGTCAGCTAAGAGATGCGCGAGACTGTGAATAGACGCAAAGAAATGATTCCCCGCGTGCTGGACACCCTCATCGTCCGTATCGGACCAGGACTATTCTCCAACCGTTCTTAGTCCCAATAGTCCCAACACCGCCGTTTGGCCGTTTATGGAGTTTCACCAAAGTTGTTGAGCCGTCGAAGCTAAGAAACTTCAATGAGCCTCCCGCGCCCACTTGACCGCCTGGTTCTGCGCCTAGCGGTTGCACGTGATTGCGATCCAGCGTAAACTCTTGCAAAGCATGGAATAAAGTCGGGGCGTGGCTCAGCCTGGCTAGAGCGCCTGGTTCGGGACCAGGAGGTCGGTGGTTCAAATCCACTCGCCCCGACCATTCTCCTGATCTGCCGAGCGTTGCATCTCTTTGGTTCAAGTCCTCCGGCGAGGGGCGCCGCGACGGGCACTCTCGGGACGTGGATGGGCAGGCCGAAGCTCCGTCTCCGCGCGTGGTCAGCGGCCGCGCGCGACGAGCAGAGTCAGATCGTCGTGCTGCGACTCGCCGCCGAACTGCCGCGAGGAGGCGGCGATGGCCTGGAGGATGGCCGCCGCCGGGCGGCGGGCGTGTTCGCGAACCGCGCCGACCAGGCGCTCTTCGCCGTAGAGTTCGCCGCAAGGGCCGCGCGATTCGGTGACGCCGTCCGAGTACATCACCAGCACGTCGTCCGGCGACATTTCCACTTCCCGCAAGGCGCAGTCCCAGCTCTCAAAAACGCCCAGCACGGTGGCGGTGGGGAGCAGCTTCTCCGCGGGGCCGCCGGCGCGCACCAGAAAAGCCGGGTGATGCCCGCAGTTGACGTAGCGCAGTACGCGCCCTTCGTCGGAATACTCCCCGAAGAACAGAGTGGCGAAAAAGCCCGGCGCCGCGGATTCGCGAAAGAGCCGGTTGACGGCGCGCAGTTGGTTGCCCGGGTCCCGCGAAGCCTGGGCGCACTGGCTGCGCACGCTGGCTTGCAGGCTGGCCATCAACAGCGCGGCGTACACTCCCTTGCCGGAGACGTCGGCCAGCACCAGCCCCACGCGCCCGCGTCCCAGGTCGAGAAAATCATAGTAGTCGCCGCCGATGGCCTGGGCCTCCCGGCATTCACCGGCATAATCCAGCGTTTTGAGCGGCGGCATCCGCTGGGGAAACAGGTTGGCTTGCACCTCGCGGGCCAGCGCCAAATCGGCCGTCAGGCCGGGCCGTCCTTCAGCTTCAGCTTCACGGCGCTCACGCCGCGCCATGCGGCTGCTGCCCGCCGCTTTGACTAATTCCTGCACAGCGCCCCCACGCATAACGCGGCCATCGAGAAGCGGGGAGTCTCCCGGAGTGCTGGTGGCCAGGCAGAAGCTGTGGGGAGCTCTGGGTAGCATGGCCCTTTCTCCGCTGGGGAGACTCCCTCCATACCACTACAACGAGGGAACAGGCCAATTCCCTTCCAAACTAGGTGTGGACGCCCGCCTGGTAGTTTGACATCGCCCGCAGGTATATAATCCTGCGAAACTTAGAATGAACTCCGGCGCCTTATCCGCCGACGACCTGGTCCGGGCGTGCGCGCAGGGAGGGGACTCTGCGGCCTGGGAAGAGTTTGTCCGGCGATTCCACCGGTTGATCGCCACCGTGGTGCTGCGCGTGGCCCGGCGATGGGATGCCGGCCCTTCCCCCAACGTTATTGACGATCTGGTACAAGACACCTATTTGAAGCTGTGCGCCGACAACTGCCAGATGCTGCGCAACTTTCAGCCCCGTCATCCCGACGCGTTCTACGGTTACCTGAAAGTTGTGGCCGCGAACCTGGCGCGCGACCATTTCAAAGCCCAAATGAGCGCCAAGCGCGGCGCCGGCGTGGTCACCGTCACGGACGACTCCGCGCTGGACCCCACGACCACCCCGCGCGCCCCCGAGGAAGACCCGGAACGAAGAATCCTGCTCAAGGAAGTGTACGCGGCGCTCCACCGGCGCGTTCAAGGTCCCCATCTCCAGCGCGACCTGCAGGTTTTCCGACTCTATTACCGGGAGGGGTTGACGGCTACGGCCATTGCCGCGCTTCCCTTTATCGGCCTCAGCGCCAAGGGCGTGGAAAGCACCATCCTGCGCCTTACCCGTATGTTGCGCGAGGAGATGGCGGGGGGCCGCGGGCCGCAAGGAGTAGCATCATCTTGAAACAGAAGGAAATCGACGCCTGAAATCGTTGTAATGGGTTGTGGAGATGCCGGACGATTTTGAAGAGAAGCTGGATCGGCTGAAGGCAGCGGGCGGGGCGCGCCCCCGCCCGGATTGCCCCTCAGAGACGGAATGGCTGCGCCTGGCCGCTGGCCTGCTGCTTGAGCCGCAGGCGGGCAAGCTGCTTGATCACTCCGCGGAGTGCGATGCCTGCGCCATTCTCCTGCGCCAGGCGGCCGAGGACTTTGCGGAAGAAACGACGGAACAGGAAGACGCTGCTCTGCAAGCGCTCCAGTCGGCCCAGCCCGCCTGGCAGGGAGCGCTGGCGCAGGAGCTGGCGGCGCGGTCCCGGGGCGGGGAAGACTTCGAGGAAGAGAAAATCACGCCCATGCCCCGGCCCCAGCCGCGGCCGGTGTTTCGTCAGTGGTGGGCCTATGCCGCGGCAGCGGTCATGCTCCTGCTGGTCGGGTCGGTCACCCTGCGCATGATCCGGAAACCGTCGCTGGACCAGCTCATCGCCACGGCCTACACGGAGCGGCGTACGCTGGAGCTGCGCATTGCCGGCGCCGAGCGGGCTGAGGTTCGGCAGCAACGCCGCGCGGGGTCAACTCTGCTGGAACAACCGCGCGCCTTGCGGGATGCCGCCACGCTGGTCGAGGAGAAACTGAAGACGCACCCGGACGACCGCCAGGCCCTGGCTGGCCGTGCCCGTATCCGGTTGCTGGAAGGCGATTACGATGCGGCCATCAACGAACTCGGCCGGCTGGTGGACGCTTATCCGGACTCTCCCGATCTGCTCACGGACCTGGCCACTGCGTACTTCCAGCGATCGGAAGTCTCCGACAATGCCAAAGACAACGGGGCGGCCATCGAGTACTTGGGTCAGGCGTTGCAGCTGAAGCCCGGCGACCCCGTGGCGCTTTTCAACCGCGCCATCGCCAGCGAGAGAATGGGCCTGTACAACGAAGCGGTCCGCGACTGGGCCGAATACTTGAAGGCGGATCCCGCCGGCGCCTGGGCCGACGAGGCGCGGCGGCGGCTGAGCGATCTTCAGACGCGCATGAAAGAACGCGAGAAGCCGCTCGGATCGCTGCACGTGGACCCCGTGAAAGCGGCGCCACTGCTCCGCGCGCGCGCCGCCGGCGCCATGGCTCCCGGCACGCCGTGGGCGCCCGCGCTCGACGAGGAGTATCTCAGCATCGCGGTAACCGACTGGCTGCCCGCTCTCTATGTTCCGGTCGGCGGCGCCGGGCAACCCGCCGGAGCCACCGGCGCCGCAGCGCATCCGCGGACGTGGCGCCGCGATGCTGCCGCCTGGGAAGCGCTCAGCGCACTCGCCCACGTGGCCCGGGCGCATCACGGCGACCAGTGGCTCACCGACCTGCTGTGGGACCTGCCCGGCGAATCTTCGCCCCCGGAGCGCACGGCCCAGTTCGCCGCCACCTTCCATCTGCTGGCCGGCGCCGCCCGCGCCAACACCTCCGGCGATCCGGACACTGCGCGGCCTTTGGCGGAAGAGGCAGGCCGCTCTTTCCGCGCCCTCGGTTCCCAGGCCGGCGAACTGCGCGCCCGCGAGGCTTATGTGTATTCCCTGGTGCGCGGCCCGCGCGCCCAACGCGCGCAGGAGTGCATTCAAATGACCCGACGGCTGGCCGAAGACGGCCATGGCCGCTATGCGTGGCTGGTGACGCAGGCGCTCACATGGCAAGCCTCCTGCCAGTATGCGATTGGGAACGTGGATTTGGCCCAGCAGCTCAGCGAGAAGGCCCTGGAAGCCACAAACGCCTCTGGCTACGCGGGCCAGCATTTGCGCAGCGTCATGTTCGCGTCCGGGTTTCTCGACTCGGCGGAACGCAATTGGCAGGGGCTGAGCTCGAGTGTGCGCAAGTTCTGGGCAAGTTGGCACAATCCATTCCATGCCTACGAATCGTTTGGCCTCTTGGCTCTGACCGCGGGGGAGGCCGGCCACTGGCGCCTGGAGCAGCCCCTGCGCCGAGAAGCGCTGGGGATGATCGCGCGGACGCCGGACCGTCCTTTTCAGGCGGTGGCCCACCACCGCCTGGCGACCGCGGCGCTAAAAACAAACGACCTCGAGGAAGGCGAAACCCATCTGCTGGCCGCGGACCGGCTCTTGGCCGTACTGGCTAACCAGCCCTCCGGTCGCGCGCGCCGAGCCGTATTCGCCATTGAGCTTGCCGCCTTGGAAATCCAGCGCGGGAAGCTGGAGGCTGCCGCTGCGCATTTGGAAGAGGCCGGGGCCGGCCTGGCCGGCGTGTCCGTGAACTGGACCGTCTTCAACCACCAGCAAACGCTTGGGCAGTTGCACTTGCGCCGCGGACAGACAAAGGAAGCGGAAGCTGCCCTGCATTCGGCCCTGGCCATCAGCGAGCGTTACTTGAGCCAGGTGGAGTCGGACGCGGATCGCTTGGCCTGGGAGCGGGATGCTCAACGCGGCTACCGCGCGCTGGTAGAACTGTACACGCAGAAAGCGGAGACCACGCAGCGGGCCCTCGAGGCGTGGGAGTGGTACCGCGGCTCGGCGCTACGGGCCGCGGCGGGCGCCCAGGCCCCTGCCCGCCCTGAGATCCCCCCGGTAGCGGATGCCCTGGAGGCCTTGCGCGACGAAACGGTTCTCTCCTACGCGGTGCTGCCCTCCGGAGTCGTCGCTTGGTCCTTCGATGATCGCGGGGTGCACTTCGCGCGCGTCCCCGTGGAGGAAAAAGGACTGCTCGGCCGGGTGAAGAAGATGGCCTTCCTGTGCGCGGACGGCCGATCAGACCTGACGCGGCTGCGGGAGGAGGGCCGCCAACTCTACGGCGCGCTGGTAGCTCCACTGGAAGGGCACCTCGACCCGGGCCGCACCCTTATCATCGAGCCCGACCTGTTCCTCAGCGAAGTGCCCTGGGCGGCGCTGGTGGATGCGCGCGGCGAATACCTGGGGGAGCGGTTCGCGCTGGTGATTTCACCCGGCCTGGGCTACCTGCGCCATCTGCGGGCGCCGAAGTCCATCTCGGCGGATAAGCCGGCCCTGGTGGTGGGCATGCCGGCACTGGCCGCCGAAGCCGCCGCGCGCTTCCCGCCGTTGCCCGACGCGAACCGCGAGGCGCAGAGGGTGGCCGCATATTTTCCCCGGGCCAGGGTGCTCTCGGGAGCGGAAGTGACGGACGGGGCCATCCGCCAGGGACTGGGGCAGAGCGTGGTGTTCCACTTTGCGGGGCACGCGGTGGCAGGGGTCAGCGAGAGCGGGTTGGTGCTGGCGTCCCCTGCCGCAGGCGGTTCACGAGGGTCGCCGCCGACGGAACGGCCTGCGCTCGCGCTGTTTTCAGGGACGAGCCTGGCTGGGGCAAACCTGGATGGGCTGCAACTGGTGGTGCTCTCGGCCTGCGCCACAGCCGAAACCAAAAAGGGGTTTGGCGAGCCGGATACGCTGGTGCGCGCGTTCCTGCGCGCCGGGGTGCCTCGGGTGGTGGCCTCGCAGTGGCCGGTGGATTCCGCCAGCGCACGCCAGATCATGACGTTGTTCTATGACGGCTTGCTGAAGGACCAAGCGGCGCCGCAAGCGTTGCGCCACGCTGCCGGCGAAGTGCGCCGCCGGCCCGCAACCGCGCACCCGTTCCACTGGGCCGCGTTTGTCTCCTTCGGACGCTAGCCTGGTCTCGTACCGGGCCCGCCAGCGTCAACCACTCCGCAGCGCCTCTACGGCAGGTCGTGCCCGCAACTGGCGCACTTGCCAGGGAGAGGCAGGCGCGGGGTCACCGATCGCCAATTGCCGCGGGCATAGATGTGCCACAGGCCGCCGGCGGTGGCCAGAACCAGTTCACCGCCTTCCAGGGGCGTGACCCTGGCCGCGCGGATCTCGACCTGGTCGCGGAAGGTGGTTTCCACCGCGTAGAGGGCTTCGGCGCCCCATCCCCAGGGGACGTCCAGGCCTTTGGTGTCTCCCTCTTTCTTGGTGTCGCCTTCCTTCTTGGTGTCGCCTTCCTTCTTCGTGAGCGTCTCGTTGTCCGGCATTTCTTCCTCCTCCAAATGGATTCAGGTCGCTTGCGGGAACCAGAGGCGCCGTTCAGTCCTCCGAAAGATCCGGGGCGCCGCACGCGGTCCAAAACGCCATCAGGAAGCTCATCCAGGTGTCGCCGCCCAGGGGTTTGTCCGGGTCAAATCCGGCGTTGAACCCCAGCTCCTGGTAGGCTTTCCAATGAATGCGCAAGTTCTGGTCCGGGGCGGTCAGGGCCAAGTTGATCTTGTCTTCGTACTTGCTGGGATCCTTGGGATCCTTCACGCGCTCCCAGGTAGTTTCTTCCGGAAAGCAGATATTCACGGAACAGGCTTCTTCGATGTACGGGGGCGGGTAGTCCCTGGAGAACCGGCGGTGGGTCTTCTTCGGCGCGAGCTTCTCCAACACCGCCAGGACACTTTTGGCCTCGTTCCATTTCAACCGTTGGTACAATTGGAAGCAAAAGAAGGCCAGGTCCACGTAGGCCTTTTCCTTGAAGTCCTGGGCCTCCCGCCGCGCGGCTTTCACATCCCGGAGAACGTTCGCCAGCCCCAAATTGCCTTTGAGTTTTTTGACCAGACCGTTCATTGCGGTGAGCAGGTTTGCGCACTTGCTGAGGTCGCTTCCGGAGAAACCCACTTTCAGGTTTACCCGCGAACGTTCGTAGGATTCCACGCACTTGTTCACAATCGAGCTGGCGAGCTGGCTTTGCCCCTTGGGTCCGTCGAACTGCCCTCCTTTGTTCCTGCCGAGCTCGGCCACAATTTCCGTGTACGGCCACCCTTGCAGGGGAATCTCGTCCGCGGGAGCGATTACCCAGTTCAAGCACTTCTGAATCTCGTGGTGGATCTCGGCCATGCCCATCAGGCACGCATCGAACCCAACCACCAGCTTCCTGCCGTTGAGCACCTCTTCCAGGCTGGTCAGGGCGTCACGGATCATCTTTATGCTGAGCTTGCTTGGGCCGGTGCCGAAACCCTTGCCATTGCCGCGCCCGAAGGCCCGTTGCTTCCAGTCAATTCCTTCGCCGTGGCCCCATAGCACCAGCAGGTTGTTCTTCGCCGGGTAATTCCGAATGCAGTGCTCCCCAAAGGCCCCCAGGCTGTGCCCGAGCACGGCCGGGCAAACGTTGGCCTCGATGCCGGCCTTTTTGACCACACAAAAAACCGGGGGATGGGGCTGGGGGCGGTCCAACAAGGCCACTACGTGCAGCCGGTCCGCCTCCTCGTCCGTCAAGGCCGCCAATCCCGCGCGCATTTCGTCGAGATCGGCCCGAGCGTCCCGCTCGAACTCGTCGCTGCTTTCCGCGACCATGTAGACCATGACGGTCCACGGCTTTTTGTCGGTCCTGGGCATGACCGGCCTCCTTAGCAAGAAACGGCGTCGGCCTCCGCTCACTCCCCGGGATTCCTCGTCTTCCCTGTCACCGAGAACGCCAAACCGGCGGGTTTCCCTTTGGGGAGAGTGCGGCCGAGGGACGAGACAGCGGTCGGTCTGATCCGCGTCGCCCGGGCCGCGACGCTGGTTTGTCTGCGCCAACTCCAGGGAATCGACAGGGTAGGGGCCGCTAAGCCGCGCCCATATTATTCATCAAGAAGGAATTGTCAAGGGTGGAACTCGGCGCAACGGAGAACAGAAACGCGAAAGCGAGAATTGGAAACAGGGAAAGCGGGTTGATTTCCGGGTTTCCTCTTTCCCGTTTCCCCTTTCCGTTTTCCGTGTCAGTAGCGCCAGGAGGTGAGGTCGGCGCCGGGCGGCGCCGTCTTCAGGATGCGCTCGACTGACCGCGGGATGAACATCTGGTGGTAGCGCAGCCGCGAGTAGGCGTTGGAGCGCGTCTGGTCGCCGTTCCAGCAATGCTCGGCGCGGTCGCCGTAGTCCACGACACCGGCGTAGGGCGGGTTCTTCGTGCTCTTGAGAAATTCTTCGGTGAGGTACACAGCGTTGTTCAGGTAATAGTTGTCCATTTCGCCGACGAAGATTTGGATCTTCCCTTGCAACTTCTTGCCCAGGCCGCGCTCCCAGTCGCGTTGCAGGATGTGCGTCAGGTCGTAGTTCTCCCGCCAGTACGCCGCCACCTTGCGGTCAATCTCCCCGGTGCGCTTGTCCCAGATGCGCGCCGGGTAGCCGTCGGGGCCGACCGGGGAATAGACCGCTTCCCAGATGTCCCACTGTCCGCCCGAGCGGCCGCGCGTGCCCAGCGCCAGCTCCATGCGGTTCATTTCCTCGAGCGTGGCGCTGACGTGACCCAGATAGTCGCGATGCCCGGGACGCGCCACCCGCTTCCACGGCCCTTCGGCCCAGTAGGCGTTCTTGTCTTTATAGATGTCCACCACGGTGTACGCGCGGAAGTCAATCGGGTCCGGGCAGGCCGCGTAGCAGCCGTTGAAGTCGTCGGGGTAGAAGACCTGGGCGGCCAGCGCCTCCCACCCGCCGGTCGAGCCCCCATACAGGAAGCGCGCCCACCCCGCGCCCAGCCCCCGATATTTCTTCTCAATGTGCGGGATCAGCTCCTTGACGATGGCGTCGCCATACGGGCCGAGGTTCGCCGAGTTCACCGCGTACGAATCGTCGTAATACGGATTGGCGTGCTGGATTTCGATCACCAGCACGCGCGGGAAGTCAGGCCCGATCCACTCCTTGTAGAAATCGTAGGCGGCCTGCTGCTGGATACGGTTGTAGCAGTCCAGCTTGAAGCGCGCGCTGTGCTCGCATTTCAGGTTGGGGTCGGGCGGCTCTTCGCGGAAGCCGCCGAGCGTGTAAGGGAAATGGCCGTGGTTGATCATCAGCGGGTAGCGCGCGTCCGGATGCGTGTCGAAGCCCTCGGGCAGCAAAACGTGCGCGCCCAGGTGCATGGGGCGGCCCCAGAACGCGGTGAGCAGGGCCGACTGGATGCGCTCGTGCTTGATGTACTTGGTTTCCGGCGGGTCGGGGATGGGGGGAATCACTTTGTCGAGCTGGATGCGGATGAGGGCGCCGCCGGGCTGGCCCAAGGCCGCCTTGCGCGGGGTCGAATAGAGATTGCCTGGGGCGCGGTTCCACTGCTGGCCCTCGCCGCGGTCCATGGGCAGCTTGACGGTGTGGCCGTCGGCGCGGCGGAAGGTCTCGTATTTGTGCAGCAGCGCCTGCACGGTGTACGCGCCCGCGGGGATGCGCGCCAGGCTCTCCACCGGGTAGCCCAGCACCCCGGCGTCGAAGATTTTCTCTTCGCCGGGCTTCATGGCGTCCACGTCGAGGCCGAAGACCTGCTGCGAGTTGAGGCTGGTTTCGCTGATCTGGAAGCGCGGCTCCTGCGAATCGTCCTTGGAAATGAGCAGGAGCAAGCGGCCGTCGAGCGGCGTGGATGAAAGCGCCGCGGGGAAGCTGACGGCGACGCGAGTCTGCGCCTGGGCCTGGGCCGCAACTCCCGGGGCCGCAAAGAACGCGCCGGCCGATCCGCCCGCGACCAGCAGGGCTGAAAGCAGTGAACGGTGCATGGACCCCCCTGGCGCGGCTTTCCCGCTGGCGCGCGCTCGAACCCGTGCATCCTACCATGCGGCGCGCGGCCGGCGGGCGGCGGGTCGCGCCCGGGCCGGCTCGCGCAGGGTGCGGCACAGCGCGACATTCGGCGCGTGTCACACCTTGCCGAATTGCGGCCGCCCGGGCTGCTCCCCTAAGTTGGAACAGATGCGAAAAGCCGGATGGAACGATGCGTACCCACTTCAGTCCACAGCGGCTGTTGCACAAAGCAACAGGAATCAAGGCAACGGTCATTTGAGGGTGGGGCATCTTCCATCGTGGGATCCGGAATCAATGCGGACTCTCAACAAGGGGGGAAAATGAAGCGGCGACTGTACCTTTCACTGGGGACCGTGTTCCTTTTTGCCATCGGCGCTGAGGCGCAGACCAAGACGCGGGTGTATGTGACCGACAGCAAGTCGTGGGAAGTGAGGGGCGGAGTGGGCGTGAGCGGAGGCGGCGGAGGCGGCTCGGTGAGCGGCGGGGCGCGCCCGCAGACGGCGGAAATCATCAAGACATTTCGCGAGCGCTGCCCGGGGCTGACGATTACGCTGGACCGGGAGAAGGCCGACTACGTGGTGCTGCTCGATCACGAGGGGGGCAAAGACCTCTTCCGGCGCGACAACAAAGTGGTGATTTTCGACCGCGAGGGCGACGCCATCTACAGCGGCTCCACGCGCAGCCTGGGTAACGCCGTCAAAGACAGTTGCCACGCCATCCAGCAGAACCTGGCGCGGCGGTGAGCGGCCCGCCGCTCATTGAATCTTGACAGGGCCCATCGCGGCGCGCATGGCGCGGAAATCCTCCGTGTCCACGCGGGCCCGGGCGTAGTCGGCGTCGGGGAAGCGCCGCCGCAACTGCACGGTGAGGAAGCTGCCGCGCAGAAGCATCGAATCGTGGTTCGACCAGATGGCGCTGGTAGAGCGGAAGCCGTAGCGGTCGGTCATGACGCGGAAGAAGCGCAAGGCTTCCTGCGGGTTGTAACCCAGGTCGAGTAGGTTCTGAACGGCGAGGCGGTCGGCCTGGTTCTCCAGTTTGCGCGTGTAGCCGTTGACCACCGCGGCGATCCCGATTTGACCGAGGAAGGTGGCCAGGCTGCCGATATACCCGGAGCCGGCGATGGCGGCGATGGTGATGAGCACGCGCTTGGTGCGCGTCTCGTGGATTTGCCTCCAGACGTGGGCCTGCATCACGTGAGCGATCTCGTGACTCAGCACAAACGCGAGTTGCGCTTCGTTGTCCATCAGGGCCAATAGGGCGGTGTTGACCAGAATGGTTCCATCGGGAAGAGCGGAGGCGTTTACCTCTTCACTTTCGATTACGAAGAAGCGGAACTCCAACGGGGGGAAGGGCTTCTTCAGCCCGCCGGGCGGGATGATTTGCGCGCCCAGCGACTTGACGTACTGCTGCACTTTCTTCACCGGGAAGAGCTTCATCCGGCCTTGCACCTTGTTGCCTTTGCGGAATTCCAGCACAGCGATGCCGGTTTGCGGGTCGGTGCCTTCGGTCACCTTCAAATCGCCGGGGATTTCGAAGGCGTCGGCCGGGGGCGGCGGGCCGAACTCGGTGTCGCGCACTTCCATTTCGCCCTTCGCGGTGCGCGTTCCGGTGTACTTCACGCGGCGGCCGATGTAGGGCGAATCGCCGCCGGCGGACGCGGTGGGCAGCGATCGCCTGCCGGCCGCGCCAATCAGGAGAATCTCGCCATCGGCGCGCAGGCGGAAGGGCTCCGTCCCGTCAGCGGCTTGGGCGGTCGGCGGGTCTTCGCTGAGGAAGACGCTCTCACGGATGACTTTGTCGAAGCTGTCGCGGTCGCACTTGATTTTCTGCGCGGTGAACTGGTGCTTGGCCGACCAGGTCCCCTCAGCTTCAATCAGCAGGCCCACCTCCAGGTCTTGCGCGGAGAAGCTGCCCCCGCCCTCCATTTCGAAGTCGGTGCCGGAGGAGTAGGTAAGCACATCGTCGAGAATCCGGATGGTGTTGTCGCGGGCAGGATCCGTGATGTAGCCCCGCAACTTGCTCTTCTGTTGAGGGTGTCCTGCGCCGCAGAGAGAAAGGAAACAAAGAACGGCCACCCCGGCCCGGAACAGACCTTTTCGCATGGCTCCCCTTTTCCCCCGCGCGCCGAGGTCAGCGGCCAGCCCGCGGTATTCACCCATTGGGGAAAGAACCCAGTTGCGGAAATGGTAGCACAATGGGGGTATAATGCGGGCCAGTTCGGGGACCCCCAAAGTCTACCAGAGGAGAAAACGAATGCTGCGCCGCCATATCCTCCTGTTGCTGGCTGCTGTGTGCCTTGCTCCGTTGCCCTTAGCCGCCCAGAAGAAGGGCGAACCCAAGTACAAGTCCATTGAGCCGCGCCATTTCGACCGTAAAGAAGGCGTGGAGCTCTCTCCGCAGTTCGCGGAGTTCCTCTACGCTTCGCTCAAGGAGGAAATGCAAAAATCCAAGCTGTTCGCGGAAGTCATTGGCGAAAATGAAGCCGTGGACGCCGCGGACGCGCCGCTCTCCTTCATTCTGGAGGGCACGCTGGTGGAGCACGGCAAAGGGAACCTGGCCAAGGAAATGTTGATCGGCTTCGGGGCGGGGCGGCGCAGCCTGGTGGTCCGCTTCACGCTCAAGCGCCGGAGCGATAATCAGGCCATCATCGGCGACAAAGTAGTGAAGGTCCGCTCGCCGCGCCAGTGGAACGAGAACGTCCTGGCGCGGGCCATGGCCAATAAGCTGGTCGGCGAAGTAAAAAAGGCGCTCAAGAAGTAGCGCGCCCCGCGACCACCCGCTTCACAGAGAGGAAGGGGGCGGGGCCGGCGCCCCGGGCGGCGTCTCCACCACTTCTCGCAGCTTGTTTCCGCGCAGGAAGTTGCGCAAAGCGGCGCCCAGGGCTTCTTCGAGGTTGGCCTTCACGTTCTTCTGGATGTTTTTCTTCAGCATGGCCGGCTGCTCGAGAGAGGTGCCCAGCGCGGGGACTTCCGTGGTCTTGCCGGTGGCCACGTCCTTGACCACTACGTTGAGTTCCACCTTGCCAAAAAACTCGAAGCCTGACCCCGGCGCCAGCCCGAAATTGAAGACATAAGCGGTCAACACGTAGTTGGCCGAGGCGGCGTCTGAGGCCAGCAGGCCCGCGGCCTTCAGCGAAGCTCCCAGTTTTTCCTGGACGATTTTCGCCGGCTCCCGATCCACGAAAATCCCGCCGCGCGGGCGATAGACCAGCATCGGCTGGGGCAGCCCCGACCTGTCAATCACGTCTTCCAGAAAGAAAGTCACGGGCCGGGAAAACTTCTGCACCCTGGCCGGCTCAGCCAACTCCACGGTGATGGTGTTCTTGTCGGTTTGCTTGGGATCTTGCCCGCGCGTCGCAGCGGAAGCCAGCAGGATGACCGCAGCGGCCAGGCATGTTCGTTGAAAGGATGCGCGCATTTCGACCCCGCCCTTCAAGACATTGGCTTGCCGTAAGCCTAATGGCGGTCCGTGGGGAAGTCAACCGTTGATCCCGTTGCCCCCGGGGAGACGCGCAAGGTGGTGAACCACCTGGCTGCGGTCCGCGCAGGCGGCCAGCAGCTCGGCCACCGAGCGGCGCATCAGCGGGTGGCGCAGCCCCGGGGCGATTTCCGCCAGGGGAACCAGCACAAAGCGCCGGTGCGTCATGCGCGGGTGGGGCACTTCGAGGTCGCGGGCGCGGATGCGGCTCGCGCCGTAGAAGAGGATGTCAATGTCTATGGTACGCGGGCCGCGAAGGATGAGTTTCTTGCGGCCGAGGCGGCGCTCGATGGCTTGCGTGGCGCGCAGCAGTTGCCGGGGCATCAGCGCCGTTTCGCACTCGACCGCGCAATTGAGGAACCACTGCTGCGGCGGGCCGGCGGTGCCCGGCACGGGCTCGGTGCGGTAGAGCGAGGACTGCTTCACGACGCGGACGCCGGCTTCGTTGAGCAATGGGATGGCGCACGCGAGGTGCGCAGCGCGGTCGCCGACGTTGCTGCCCAGCGAGAGATAGACCAGCCGTGACTCGTGACCCGTGATTCGTGACTCGTGGCCGGCCATTACACAAGCCCCTACGGTTTCGCAACAACCTCCAGGCGATGGCGTTTCACCAGTCACCAGCCACTGGTCGCCGATCACCCCTTTGCACCCAGCAACCGCGCCGCATTGCCGCCGAGGATGGCGGCCTGGTCGGATTCGGGCAGCGGGAGGGCGCGGATGGCGTCCAGCATCTTGGGGATGCTGCCGATCTGGTGCGGGTAATCGCTGCCGGCCAGGATGTGGTCCGCGCCGGCGAACTGCACGGCCAGCAGGATGGCGCGCGGGTCGAAGTTCACCGTGTCGTAGTAGAAGGGTTCGCGCAAGTATTCGCTGGGCGGCCGCGCGATGTTAGCGCGGCAATCGCGGAAAGCGTGGAAGCCGCGGTCGAGGCGCTCCGCCAGATAGGGGATGGCGCCGCCGAGATGGCCCAGCACCCAGCGGATGCGCGGGTAGCGCTCGGGCACGCCAGCGAAAACCAGCTTGGCGGCGGCCAGCGTGGTGTCCATCAGGAAGCCGACCAGCGGCATCAGCCAGTAATCCAGCATGGCCTCGACGCCGACCGGATGCATGGGATGGATGTACAGCACGGCTTCACGCTGGTTGGCGCGCTCGTAAAGCGGCCAATAGCTCTGGTCGGCCAGGGCCACGCCGTTGACGTTGCTGAAGAGCATGGCGCCGGGCAGGCCCAGCGTGCCGCAGGCGCGCTCGAACTCCGCTACGCTCGCTACCGGGTCGTTCAGCGGCAGTGTGGCCAGTGCAGCGAAGCGGCCTTTGCCGGCGCGGCCGGCGGCTGCAAAGGCATCGTTCACCAACCCCGCGAAACGCACCGCCGTCTCCGGCGACTCCACCTGCGTGCCCGGCGTGGTGAAGGTCAGCACGTGGACATCTACTTTGTGCTGGTCCATCACCTTGAGCCGGTAGTCGAGGTCGCGGTGGCCAGGAACCAGAATGTTGTAGTCGCCGGGGTAGTGGATGCAGGGGTTGCCGTCTGCGTCCGTCGTCACTTTCAACACCGAGCCGGTGCGCAGCGCCGCCAGGTACTCCGGCGGGTAGTGGTGGTTGTGTACGTCAATCACGGCCATGGGCTTGCGGGCTCCGGAAGCGACCCAGCATTCTACACTTGACCAGGGCGGATAATTACCGCATATACGTTGAATGTTCTCGTGGGACGCCCGGAAGGCGCTCCCGAACCTCCAGAAGCACGGCGTATCCTTTGAGGAAGCCGCGGCCGTTTTCAGCGACCCGGAAGGGCTGGATTGGGAGGACCAGCCCTACCAAACGCTCATCCACGAGCTTCTGGAACGCGCAGTCGGCCAACGAGTGGCGTAAGGCACAGAAAAGCGCGGCACAAAGACGTCCACCGCATCATGCTCGGCGGTCCCGGAAATAGTAAACGGGGATCCCCGCGCCCATCAACAGTAGGCCCAGCGCACTGTTACGCGGGTCGCTGGCCACCTGGTTCACCACAATCACCAGCGAAGCCGCGATAAAGGCCGCCCGCGCCCACGGGTAACCCCACATGCGGAAGCCCCAAGCCGCTCCCGCCACGCGCCCCTGCGTCACGCGCATCAGACCCACGGCCGGCGAAAAAAATCCACTCCGTGTAAATCACCCGCGTGAACAATCCGCGATAGGTGCCCGTGGTCACCAGCACGCACGACCACAGCGCCTGCCACGGCAATGGCCATGTGCGGCGATTGGTACCGCGGGTGCACCGCCTCCATCCAGCGGAACAGCAGCCCATCGCGGGCCATGGCGTAGTACACGCGCGGCCCGGCCAGGATGATGCCGTTCATGGCGCCGAAGGCCGACACCATCACCAGCGCGGAAATGGCCACCCCCGCCGGGCCCCAGCAGCGCTTCCGCCGCGTCTGCCGCCACCCGAGTGGACCTGGCCACTGTTTCCACCGGCAGCACATGCAGATAGGCGCCGTTCAGGCCTACGTAGCATGCCGTCACCAGCACCGTCCGGATCATCAGCGCCCGCGGGATGGTGGGCGAGACGCCACCTCAGTTTTCTTGTACCTGCCTGGCCAGCACCTCCCCAACTTGAACGGAAGGGAACCGTTGTCGGCCCTCGTTCTGTTTCTCAGGAGAGCAAGAAATAAGGTTGGATGCTCCCGCGACACGGAGGAGCCAGGTCACGAATTCAGCGTTCTCGGTTCTCTCCGTGTGGACAGGGCTTTCCGGGCCGTTTTCCCTGGTGGCTTGCTCGCAGGACGAACCTGTCTTAGCCCTGGCGCTAACCCTGCGGGGAGGGGCCGCGCGTCCCGAAAAGGGGCCTGTGGGGCTCCTCAGCGGCAACCCGCGGGCTGGAAAGCAGGCCCGGTGTATAATCCGCAGTCATGAGCGAGCGCGAGCCCGCCCGTCACGCAACGCTCGAGGCCGTGGCTGCCGCGCGCTGGCGCATGGCCGTGGGCCTGAGCGTGGCCATGATGGCGGTGTATTTCGGGTTTGTGCTGCTGGTGGCGTTCCGGAAAGACCTGCTGGCCGTCCTGCTGACGCCCGGGCTGAGTGTGGGCATCCTGCTGGGCGCGCTGGTGATTGTCACCGCTTGGGTGCTCACCGCGGTGTACGTGCGCTGGGCCAACCGGCACTACGACGCGGCGGTGAGCCGCCTTCGCCAATGACCACTTCTGTCGGCGAGCCCAATCTGATTGCCATCACCTTTTTCCTTGTGTTCATTGCGGTATCGCTGGGCATCACCTGGTGGGCGGCGCGGCGCACGCGCAGCATGGAGCAGTTCTACGCCGCGGGCCGCAGCGTGACCGCGCTACAGAACGGGCTGGCGCTGGCCGGCGACTACATGAGCGCCGCGAGTTTCCTGGGCATCGCCGGGCTGGTGGCCATGTCCGGCTTCGACGGGCTCATCTACTCGATTGGGTGGCTGGTGGGCTGGCCGCTGGTCACTTTCCTCATCGCCGAGCCGCTCCGCAACCTGGGGCGCTTTACATTTGCCGATGTGGTGGCCTTTCGCCTGAGCCAGAAGCCGGTGCGCGTGGCCGCGTCGATCGGGGCGCTGGCCGTGGTGACGTTCTACCTGATCGCGCAAATGGTGGGAGCGGGCCACCTGATCCGGCTGCTCTTCGGGCTGCCCTACGGCTGGGCCGTCGCGCTGGTGGGCGCGGTGATGCTGGCCTATGTGCTGTTCGGCGGCATGATCGCCACCACCTGGGTGCAGATTATCAAAGCGGTGATGCTGCTGAGCGGCGCGGCGCTGCTGGCCCTGCTGGTGCTGGTTCCCTTTGGAATGAACCCGCTGGCGCTCTTCGCTGAAGCGGCCCATCGCTATGGTCCCGCCGTGCTGGCGCCGGGCCGGCTGGTGTCTGACCCCATCGAAGCGGTTTCGCTGGGCCTGGCGCTGATGCTGGGCACCGCGGGCCTGCCGCACATCCTGATGCGCTTCTACACGGTGCCCGACGCGCGCACCGCGCGCAAGTCGGTGGCCTACGCCACCGTGTTCATCGGCGGGTTCTACCTGATGACCTTCGTTCTGGGCTTCGGGGCCATGGTGCGCATCGGGCGCGAAGCCATCACCCGCGTGGACGCCGGCGGCAACATGGCCGCGCCGATGCTGGCGGAAGCGGTGGGCGGCACGCCGTTCCTGGGCTTCATCGCGGCGGTGGCCTTCGCCACGATTCTCGCGGTAGTCGCCGGCCTTACGCTCTCCGGGGCGGCTACCCTTGCGCACGACCTGTGGGTTAACGTGGTGCGCGGCGGCTACGCCGACGAGCATGAGCAGTTCGTGGTTGCGCGTATCGCTACCGTGGCGCTGGCCGTGCTTTCCATTGTACTGGGCATCGTGTTTGAGGGGCAGAACGTGGCCTATATGGTCGGCCTGGCGTTTGCCATCGCCGCCAGCGCCAATTTCCCCGCGCTGGTGCTCTCCATTTTCTGGCCACGCCTGACCACTGCGGGGGCCGTGGCCAGCATGGCCGTGGGGACGCTGACGAGCGTGCTGCTGATCGCGCTCTCTCCCACGATTCAGGTGGACCTGCTCAAGAACGCCGCGGCGCTGTTTCCCTTGCGCAACCCCGGGATCGTGAGCATCCCCCTGGCGTTTGCCGTGGCCATCGCGGTGTCCCTCGCGCGACCCGTGCCCGCGGAAGAACAGCGCTTCCGCGAGGCCGAACGCCGCCTGCACCTCGGCGGAGAGTGACAGCGCAGTCAGTCCAGATCCCCGTCATCCTTCCAGCCGCGGCGTTTCGCGGCGCACCAGGAGACGCTCCCCGGGAAAACCCGGGCCGGTGGCGCACAGCGGCCAGTGGCCGCATAATGGAGGGGGCCAGTTTCCCCGAAAGGACGAGACGAAACATCAATGCTGGACGCGCCGGGAACGCGCCGGGTGAAGGGTGGATCTTTGAACCGCGCACATGCGAAGGGGCTCGCATTCAGCCTGCTCGCGGGAATCACGCTAAGTTGCGCCTCCTGCGGCGACCAGGCCGCCAACAGCGCCGGCGGGCCGCGCGCAGCCGCAGAGGCGCTGCGCATGGCGCCCACTCCCGCCGGCCCAAACAGTGCCACGCCCGATCTCCACGCCCGCGGCGAGGACGTGACCCTGAGCTGGATTGAAAAGGAAGACCGGCGGGCCACGTTGAAGTTTTCGACGTTCGAGCAGGGCCGCTGGAGCGAGCCCCGCACCGTCGCCGAAGGAACGAACTGGTTCGTGAACTGGGCGGACTTTCCGAGCGTGGTCCGCCAGCCCGACGGCACGCTCGCCGCTCACTGGCTGGTGATGAGCGGCGGCGGGCGCTATGCCTACGACGTGAACATTTCGCAATCGCGGGATGGGGGGAAGACGTGGACGCGGCCCATCGTCCCGCACCGGGACGGCACGCGGACCGAACACGGCTTCGTCAGCCTTTTCCCGTGGAGCAACGGCCGCACCGGCGCCGTCTGGCTCGACGGCCGCAAGTTCAAGGAACCGGAAGCGGGTCAGGCGGCGCAGGGCCCGGCGAAGGGGCCCGCTCACGATGGTCACGACGCAGGCAACGAGATGACCTTGCGTTTTGCCGCCCTGGATGCCGGGGGCGCGCTCGGCGAAGAGATCGAACTCGACGGCCGGGTCTGTGAGTGCTGCCAGACTTCCGCTGCCAGCACGGGCGACGGCGTCGTGGTGGCCTATCGGGACCGCAGTCCGGGGGAAGTCCGCGATATCAGCGTGGTGCGTTTTGCGAAAGGGCGCTGGTCTGCGCCGGCAACTCTCCATGCGGACAATTGGGAAATCCACGGCTGCCCGGTGAACGGCCCGTCGGTGGCCGCCGATGGCCGGCGCGTAGCGGTGGCGTGGTTCACTGGCGCGCAGGACGTTGCCAGAGTGAAAGTGGCATTCTCCGGCGACGCCGGCGCTACGTTTGGCCGGCCCCTGGAAATCACCAGCGGCAGGACCATCGGCCGCGTGGACGTGGTGATGCTTGCCGATGGGGCGCTGGTGACCTGGCTCGACGGCAACGAAGTATCCACGTGGATCAAGGCGATGCGCGTGCGCCCCGACGGCTCACGCGACGCGCCTTTTGTGGTCAGCGAAGCCACGGCCTCTCGCCGTAGCGGCTTCCCCCGCATGGCTCGCGCCGGGAACACCGTATTCTTCGCCTGGACGGAAATCTCCAAGCCGGGCGAACCCACCCGCGTGCGCACGGCGATGGCTTCCATTCGTTAATCCCGCAGCAGCGCCGGGGAGATGGCACGCTCCCGAGGCCGGGCTTGCGCCAGCCGGGGAGCGCAAGGCCTCCGGTGCGCATGTCGTCTCCGGGCAAGAATGGGAGTGGCTCCCCGGGCAGGGCTCGAACCTGCAACCCTTCGGTTAACAGCCGATGCGGTTAAGAAACCTAAGTCCGCTGTCTGGTGTCGCTTGCACCCAATCGGGAGCCATTCTTACCTCCTTAGCTGCACCCAATCCTGCACCCACGGCGCATTTCAAGAGAGGCAGTGAATCCTAACGCCGGAGGGCCGCCCCACCCTTTGGGATTCAATGGTGGGACGGTTTTCATGCCGGATCGATTCTGAGCAAGCCGTCGCCTCTGCCCAAGTAGGACAGGTTAGGCGGGCTGGTCTGGAATCAAAAAAGAAACCTGAGCGAGAGTTGCATAATTCTCGGGCCGGAGGTCATTGTTGGCGTGCCGAAGGCAGCCAAGCCGGTGTTCTGCGGCAAGAGACACGGGGCCCCGGCAATCCCACAGACGGCCAGCGAACCGGAAGGGGCAAACTGCGTGGCGCGCACAGCGGTCACGTTGCCGCTGTTGAGCACATTGAACGCTTCCCAGGAGAATTGCAGCCGGGCGCGCTCGGTGATGTGCACATTTCGCGTCAGCCGCGGGTCAAGGGAGACGGTGGCTGGGGCGTAGAAGGTATTGCGCCCCAGGCCTGGGGTGCGGTCGCTCAGGGAATTTCCGTCATTGTTTAGGTCAAAGCTCACCAACCCGGAGAACGGCTTGCCCGACTGCGCGGTGAGGATTCCGCCGAGCTGCCAGCCTCCGAGAAGGGCTCTGGCTGCTCCCCGCAGGCGGCTCGCGTAGTTCAACTCCCAAACGCCGCTGAGCACGAAGCGGTGGCGTTGGTCGTTGCTGCCCGGGCCGCGGTCGCCCTGCGGGGTAGAGGGATCAGCAATCAGGAGGGCGTCGGTGGCGCCGGGATTGGCGACGTACTGGTTCGGGTTGTCGTCTACAACCTTCCCAAGCGTATAGGAGCCCAGAAACTGGAAATTGTGTGAAAAGCGCTTCGTCGCCTGGACGACAAGGCCGTGATACGTCGAGTTCGCATTGCTCTCGAACTGCAGGATGCGATCGAAACCGTTGACCGGACGGGGGAGCAAAAACCTCTGGTAAGTCAGGACGGTGGACGTTCCGGCGATTCGGATGCTCGCGGGAACCGTGGGCGTGCCCACATTGACGTCGCGGGTGCGAGCAAGATGAGTCCCCTTGGCCGCCATATAGCTGACCATCACCGCGAAGTCCTCGTGCCATTGCACCTCGAAGCCAAGGCTCCCTTGCTGGACAGAAGGCTCGGTGTGATCCGTAGCGAAGGGAGTGACAATGGGGTTTGCGACGCCCAAGGCAGGCGCGCTGCACGCAGGGAGTATTTCCGGAGGGCCACAGATGGTATTCGGATACGCGGGAATCAAGATCGCGCTGGCGGTGCCAGCCGGGAAGGTCTGCGGCTGCACGGTTATCCCGTTCTGGAAATGGGCGCGGGCGATGAGGAGCGCGATCGTCGGGGAATAGAAAATGCCATAGCCCGCGCGGATCACTAGGCGGTTATCGCGCAGGGGAGCCCAAGCCAGACCGAGGCGTGGCGCGAGGTTGTTCGCGTCTGTGCGCAGGGAGCTGGTGTCGATCCCTGCGGCGGCGAGCGCCGGCGCAGGGTTCTTCATCGGCGGCTGCGCACTCAATTGCAGGTCATAGCGCAGGCCCAGGTTCAGCACCAGGCGCGGGCGGACGCGCCATTCGTCCAGCACAAAGCCGGCGAGCAGAAAAACATCGGGGTGCACCGTGGTTTCGGGCAGTCCTTCGCCGGAGAATGTCTGCAAATACCGTTCGCCGAACTGCGGCACAGGCGCACCGGCGAGGCTCCTGCCGAAACTCTCCAGGCTGAGAAAACGGTGGTTGCCCGTGAAGTTCTGCGCATTCACAAAGCGGTTTCGATCGAACAGAAAATCCGCGCCAGCTTTCCAACTGTGCCCGGCGCGAGAGTAGAAGACTGTGTCAGACCACTGAAGACGATGAAGGAGATTTCTCTGCGGCGTGTTCGGCGCCCGACCGACGAGGAGAACGCGTTGCCCGCCCTCAAAGATGTCGGCCATGGGGTTGTCGCTCGCCGGCTGAAAAAGGGCGGTGTTGCGCAGCCAGGCGAAGCGCGCGACATGAACCACTCCGCCCGAAACTCTGGAGGTGACCGAGCCGGCGAGCAAATCAACTTCGGCAAAGTTCGCGCTTCCGTTCTCGAAGGAAACCTGCGCCGCTTCCGCCAGCGAGCTGGTCAGCCTGCGGCGGCTCCAACTCGCGTTGAACAGGTGCGCGGACGCGAGCTGCCAATCCAGTTTGGCCAGGGAGACATCCTGTTTGACGGGCCGGGTCCAGGAAACGGCCCGCGGCGCCAGGTAGTCCAGCGCGCGCTGCTGAAAGCCCGCGACGACGGGGCTCGCGGACAGACTGAAGCCGGCTGGGAGGTTGAGGACCACAGAGTTGGCCCACAGGCTGCGCACGCCCTCGTAGTTGAAGAAGAAGAAGAGCCGGTTCCTAGCCAGCGGCCCGCCGAATGTGCCGCCAAACTGGTTGAAGTGGTACGGGCTGCGGGGCAGGCCGTTCAGCTTGTTGACCGTGCTATTGGCGTTCAGGAAGCGGTCGCGGTAGAACCAGTACCCCGACCCGTGGAATTCATTGCTCCCGGATTTTGTGACAACGTTGATCACGCCGCCACTGGCCCGGCCGAATTCCGCGGAATACGAGCTGGCGTTCACCTGGAACTCCAGCACGGAGTCCTGGCTGACGAGGTACCGGCTGTCTCCTCCGCCGGAAAAGCCTTCGCCGCCAACCGGCTGCTGGAAAAAAGAGGTGTTCTGGTCCACGCCGTCCACGAGCAGAGAGTTCATGGCGCGCTGGCCGGCGAAGCTGAGGCCGCCGCGGACGTCGGTGGTGACCCCGGGAGTGAGCAGGGCGAAACTAATGAAATCGCGTCCGTTGACGGGAAGATTGGAGATGGCGCGGTTGTCGACGAAGGAGCTTACCTGCGCGCGCGTCGTTTCCACGACGGCCGTTCTTCCGCTGACCACCACCGTTTCGCTCTGCCCCGGCAGGGCCAGCGTGAGCGGAAGGATCAGCCGCGCACCTACTGAAACGACCACATCTTTCTGGATCTGGGTGGCGAAGCCCGGGGCTTGCACGGTCAGTTCGTAGGTCCCCACCGGCAGCACGGGAAACCGGAAGAGGCCCGATTCAGTCGTGGTCGTGTGGAAGGTCGCCGATGTGCTGACCTGCGTTGCCCGTACGTCTGCGCGGGGCACGAGCGCGCCGGAGGGATCGCTGACTGTGCCTTCCACTGAACCCTGATTCCCCGATTGCGCCCCGGCGGGCAGCGCCAGGATCAGGACCAGAATCGAAGCTGCAAAACATCTGTGCATGACTCGCACCGTGACTTGCTGAAAGGGCGCCTGAAAAAAAACCGACGGCCTGCCATTCCGAGCGAATTGAGGAATCAACGCCCTTCAGTTCGTCTTCTGGATCTGGTTCACGCACCGCACCAGGGCCTGAAACCTCGGGTCGGAATGCAGAAACTCGTATTCGAACCGGATGGCGAAAATGGGCTCCAAGATTTCGCGGTCGCGCGCCACACACGACTTCTCAAGCCAGCGCAGGGTCTCCTCTTTGCGGTGTAGCCCGGCATAAACATAGGCCACCAGGCCCGGTTGTCCGCCTTTCTCCGCATCCCGCTTCAGGTCTACGAGGATTCGCTCCGCCTCAGCCCTATTTCCCAAGACGGCGTGAAGATACCCCTGGCGAGAGAGCGGCCCCTTGCTTCCGGGGGAAATCTCCTCGGCCTTCCTGAACTCGACGAGGGCTTCGTTGTACTGCTTCATTACAATGTAGTAGTGGCCCATGCGCAGACGGTTATTGAACTGGTGCGGGTCGAGTTCGATGGCCTTACGCAATTGCTCGAGGGCCTGCTCCCGTTGACCCGCGTTGTACCAGAGGAAGTCCGCAAACGAGCCGTTGATGTTGGGCGAGACAGGGTCCAACTCAAGGGCCCGCCGGTATTCCTGCCGCGCTTCTTCCGTCCGCTGCTGTCCCCGTAGAAAGAGCGCATACCAGTGGTGGGCGGCGGCGAGACCGGGCTTCAGTTGGATGGCCAGGCGGAACTCCCTTTCCGCTCCGGGGAAATCCCGCTCGTAAACCGATTTGATGTGTCCCAGCGCCGCGTGCCCTTCCGCCAATCCGGGATCCAGTTCGATGGCCTTCAGCGCCGCAGCCTTCGCTTTCGACGCCGCTTCCTTGGGCGGCAAATCAGCCGGCAGCCCCGTGCCGAGGACCATGTAGGCGTTGGCGAGACCCGCGTAGGCCGGAGCGAAGCCGGGGTCCAACTGGATGGCCTGCTCGAAATGTCCAATCCCCATGCGGATGGCTTCGCTCCTCCTCTTGTTATAGAAGAAGAGCCCCTTCATGTAGGCCTGATAGGCTTCCGGATGGACCGGGCGCGCATCGGTCAGGCGCGCCTGCTCTTGGGGCGTCAGCTTGACTTGAATTTCCGCGGCGATGGCCTGGGCGACCTCCGCCTGCAATCGCAGGATGTCGGTCAGGCTCCGCTCATAGCTCTCGGCCCAGATGTGCCCGTCGGTGGCAGCGTAGATCAACTGCACATCAATGCGCACGAGTTTCCCCGACTGCACGACCGCACCCTGCACTACTGCATCCACATTCAGCTCGCCGGCGATTTCGGGCAGCCCCATCTTGGAATCCCTGTAGCGCTCCGCGGACTGTCGCGAAATCACACTCAACGCGCTGATCTGCGCCAGTTGCGTGGTCAGCGCCTCGGTCATTCCGTCCACGAAATACTCCTGCGTTGGGTCCCCGGTCAGGTTTTTCAGCGGCAGCACGGCCAGGCGGAGAACCGAAGAGGGCGCTGGGAATAGGCGCTGCCGCAGGTCGCCAAGATTTGACGCGAGCACAGCGACCAGAACTAGAATCGCCGCGCCCACGGCCAGCCATCCCCTGTGCACAAGGGCAGGTTTCGGTTCAGCCGGCGCAGCCTCTGCGGTTTTCCCCCGCCCGTCCCTTTCCACAGGGGCAATGAAGCGATAGCCGCGGCGGGGCAGGGTTTCGATGAACCGCGGGCTCTCGGCCGAATCGCTCAGGGTGTCGCGCAACCTTTTGACTGCGTTGTTCAGGCCCACCTCGAAGTCCACGAAGGTGTCTGCCGGCCACAACTTCTGCTGCAACTCTTCCCGGGTGACGACTTCGCCGGGGTGCTCCAGCAGCATCAACAGGATCTGAAAGGGTTGATCTTGCAGCCGAACTCTTGACCCGTGCTTGTGCAGTTCACCTGAGCGCACATCTATTTCAAATGAACCGAAGCGGACCCAGCGTGTCTCGGCGGAAGTTTGCAAAGGTATGTGCCGTAACTACTAGGGTAGCACTTAACCTACCCTAAAAAAGCCCTTTTCCCCTCCAAGTTAGATCGCGCTGGAAGTTGTCTAACCTCAACAATTTGCCCCGTCAGAAACATTGTTTACGGGGGATGGCCGCCTTCCATTGAGCGTGCTTTTCCGCCTGTGACACCGTCGGCCTGCGCGCGCAACTTCAACAAAGTGCCGGGATCTCAAGCAGCCCGACGGAGAGGAAACTGAAAATGAATCGACTCAAGACATGGATCGGAAGTTTTGTGATTTTTGGGATGCTCTTTCTGTCCGCATGTGGAGGAAGCCTGAGCCCACGCAGCGGGAATCTACCTCCCGGAGGAGGGAGTGGCGGTGGAACGGGCGGCGGAGGAGGAACATCATCCCCGATGCCAGCCGCTGCCCTGACTCTCCGGAGCAAACCCGCGCCCGGAACCAACGTGCTCTCCCTCCGTTTGCTGGTGACCGGGGCGACGCTTCAACCAGGCGACGTTTCGGTGCTCACCGAGCACGGCCTTGTGGATTTGAGACAATTGGAAACCGAAGCAGCGGTGTTGGGAGTGGTGGCTATCGATGTTCGCGCCTACACCAGCCTCACGGTCACGTTCGCTAACCCGGAATTGACGGTGCTGAACAATACCGGGGCACCCATCAATGGGTGTGCTCAAGGGGAGGTCTGTGAGTTGCGGCCGACGCTGGCCTCGAGCAGCGTCACTTTACCTCTAGCCGCTACGCAGCAGTTCGCCAACAGGAACATCGTTCTTGATTTCGACCTGGCCAATTCCTTGGTAGCTTCATTGGCCTCGCTCTCTCCCTCCATGACCCTCCACATTTTGGAGACTCCTGCCGGACCTTGGTTCCTTTGGGATGCTGGGAGCCCCCGCCCCGAATTCCACGACCGACTCGGCGAAATCACAGGCGCCTACGACGCTTCGCTGCAAGATCCTGACCTTGATCCCTTCGCTTTCAACTTCTTCATCCTACGCACGGCACTTGGAGAATTCCGGTTGCATGAGGCCGGCGCTGCGTTCCTTGAATTTGCCGATTGCCCGGCGGCTAGCTTCTCCTGCCTGGAAGCGGGCCAGACGGTCGAGGTGGATTCCATATTAAGCATGGCGACTCAGATCCGCCTGGTGGCTTCCCCACACGGTCCCCCGGTTCTCAAGGGAGTGATCATCGCTACCGACAATGCGGCACAGTTCGGAATGGTGGTCCTTGCCGAAGCGCCGGACGTGGGCGGTGTCAAAATCGGCGACCGCGTCCAGATTAACCTGCTGCCCGGAGCGTCCTTCGGCGTTAACGCAGACACTCTAATGGTCAGCGGCTTGAATTTCTCAGCTGCGGCGGATCTCCTGCCAGGACAAACGGTGCAAGTAGATGTAGCGGGACAGAGTGGAACCGCCACACCGTCCGTGATCGATACCGCTCGGGTGATCCTGAAACAAGGCTCGTTCACTGCAGGAGTGAACGCCATTCTGAGCGCGACTGAATTCACCGTGGACACCCTACCGGCCATTCACACAAGCGGGCTGGTTCGTGTGGAAGCCTTGGCGGCCGGTTTCGATCAGGCAACCAGCGTGGTTGATCTGCATGTGGGCGACCCCGTCTCGATGCGTGGTCTGCTGTTCAAGACTTCCGGTACCCCCGTGCTGGTGGCTTCACTAGTGCGCCGGCAGTAGGTAAGGGCCCTAACTTGTGACAAACGGAGAGTGTCGCAAGCCGGCCCTAGGAGACAAACTCAGAACCGCTGCTTGGGCCGGCGGCGACCCGTCAGCCGAGGCAGCGGAGCAAATCGTGTGGGCAGAACGCCCGGAATCGGCTCTGAGCTTCAAGCTGAAACGTCCGAAGTTGCACCCAATGCACCCGTGAAGAGCCACGATGAACGCAAACAGAAAACTGTGTAAATGAATTTGAACGAGAAGGTTTGGCTCCCGGTTTGGACCTGCACTGAAGACCTTTGGGCTTACTCCCGAATGTTAATCGGCAATTTTTTCACGCTTTGGTAAAGTGGAAGTGATTGGAAAGAAGAAGGTTGGCTCCCCGGGCAGGGCTCGGACCTGCAACCCTTCGGTTAACAGCCATAATTTTCTGCTTTGCACGCGCTGGCAGCGGGGTGTAAGTGGTGGGAAATGCATTGCGGCAATTCTCTTTCGCTCGTCCATCCTAGCCGCTGCAATCCCCTAACGGTGTGAAAGTCCCTACAGTAGTTTTGCGAAGAGATCTAGCGTCATGACCTATATCCCACCCCCACATTCCCCAATCGAAAGGCGCGAAAACAGCCTGCGATGGGAAGGCCGGACCGATCTCGCGCCTGCCTGTCTCTAATTGCGATTCCTGGCGTTTCTAGGCGCGTCATTGGATTGTCTGCGCCGGAAGTGCTGCGGGTTTCGTCTGAGGCTGTGCGAACGTGCTGGCGCGTTCCATAGCCGCGAAGAGCGATTCTTCCGTGGGGTGAACGTATCGCTGACTGATCTTCACGCTGGAATGCCCAGCAAGCTGTGCCAACAGGAAAGGACTCATTCCCGCCTCGGCCCATCGAGTCAGGGCCGTGTGACGTAGGCAGTAGAGCACGAAGGGGCGAATCAGCCTCCCCTTGTCCTCTTTGGCTTCTTCCGCCAGCGTCTCGAATGCCTTTCTGTGCTGCAAACGCAGTGTGGAGGGCTCGATGTGTCCGCTCTTCGTCTTAGAGGGGAATACCCAACCCGTCTCAGGCCGTCCCATCGTTTCCCAACGAGCCTCAAGGACTGCGCGGACTCGGGCCGTCATGGGCACAATTCGGGCTGCGTTGTGAGTCTTGCCGCGCAGCCCGCGAATACAGCCGATGCGTCCATTGAGGAAAGATACGTTTGCCCATTCCAGCCGGTGTAGCTCTTCCGGTCTTAGGGCCGAATCAATCAGCACCGTCGCAATGTCCGCCATCAACGGGCCACACACGCCCAGGTAGCGCAATTCTTCTTCTCGGCTCAAGACTCGTTCCCGGCGAGGCTCCCCCGGTAGCATCCGCACCTTTGCGACTCGCTCGACGCGGCCCACTGGAGCGTTTCGCGGAGCAGAAGCTGCTATCTATTGTCAACGAGCCTTCTGCCCAACTTTTGGCTGAAACTCTCCTGGTGAAACGTCCTGCATTCAGGCATGAGAGGGAAGTCCGCTTGATCTACGTCCCTCGTGAGAAGGAAAGAGCGCGACGGGACATTTTTGCCTACAGAGTGGACGCCGAAAGACTCATTGACCAGATCATGATTGACCCGAGGTTGGACGAGAAACGAGCCCGCGCAATCAGGCAAAAGATCGAATCAGAAGCACCCTTCTCCGGCAAGATCAAACGGTCTCTTTTGTATGCTCCTCCTCCAGGGTGGATAGTCTCCTTAAGCAACTCAAAGACTCCCACGTTGCTCCGCGCATAGTTGGAATAAAAGGGGAATTGTTTGGGGCTTCTGAGTACTGTCACACCTCATCGGCACTAACCACTACACCGAAGGGGACGCCGATGGCATCAAAATGCTTTTCGCCGCAGCGAACCTTGTCGGCTTCGCTTGTGCGAAGCTTCAGGTAGTCTCGCGTTCCCTTTGTTTCCCGGACCAGGTACAAAGCTAGCCCATCATGCTTGAGAATGGCCCAATCGGGGTTGTACTTACCGATGGGCGTGTCAACCACAAACCAGTGCGGGAGCTTCACAAACAGCCTGATATCCTCTCGCTCGTTCAGGCGCTTCGCAAACTCGCGCTCTAACTCCGAATCGTAGACGACGTATTCATACACCGATTTCTCGACCTGGAGGGCCTTGAGGTAATTGACCAACTCTTCGTCTTTAAAGAGCAACATCTCCCACTCGGCAACCGACCCTTCGCCGGAAATGCGCTCGTACTTGATTCCGTCCACAAGCAGCCGATGAAGCTCAAGTTTTAGGTTAGTTGCCACCGCATCCATGAAGCGTTGTGGATTGTTGAAGAACTCGCCCAGCTTCCCGGACTCTTTCAGGATACGAACGAGTGTTGAGCGAGTAAGCTCGGTTTCGTTTTGCAAGTAGGCCAGCAAATCCGGCACCGGCCCTCCATAGGTCACCTTCTCCTCAGCGACGCTGACGGCTTCCGTGGTTACTCCGCCCTTCTCGACACCGAGCCTTCCAGCCGCAACCCGAATGCGCGGCTTCTCAATTCTCTCCATTTGCTTCAACGCATGAACGGCTCGCCGCACGAGCTCATCCGTTTCAAACTCTACCCTGTAGGTAGTTTTCGGCTTGATTCGTTTCCACAGTTCAGCAAACTCTGGGGTAAGCGTAACTTCCTTCCGCAGCCGGTTGGGTCCTTCGTCACGCGCTCGTCGCACATGCCGTTCAATTTGGAAGGATGCCAGCAGGTCAACGACGGCAGGGGTCAAGTCCTTCTGAGCTTCCGGTAATTCCACCTTGAAGTCTGGGCGCTTGGGATCGAACGCCGGCTGAAGTCGCCCCTCGGCATCGAGCATCTTTTGCTCGACCAGCGCAGCCTGAATAACTTCCGCCGTCTCGCGCCCGATGGGTTGCTCTTGACCATCCACCACGCGAGTCAGCTTCGCGATGGCCGCCAGAGAAATCTTGCCGAAGGTTACGCCGCAATCCTCTTCATACTCGTTCTGGAGTGCCTTTGCGAAATCCTCGTAGCTCTCGTTGGCCATCACGTAGAGCTTGTTGATTGACTCGTCGAAGACGCGAACGCCGTTCTGGTCCACGGGCAGACGCAGGCCCCGGCCAATCTCCTGCCGCTTCTTGAGCGCACTTCTTGTTTCGTTTAGCGTGCAAATCTGAAAGACGTTGGGATTGTCCCAGCCCTCACGCAAAGCAGAGTGGCTGAAGATAAAGCGCAGCGGCTCCTCCGCCGATAGCAGCCGCTCCTTGTCCTTCATGATCAGGTTGTAGACATCGTCGTCCGCTTGCGTATCTCCGGTTGTGTCTTTCAGGACGCCCTTCCTATCTTGGGCAAAGTATCCGTTGTGCAGCTTCTCAACGGGCTCCTTAAGCCAGGCAATGTCCGCAAATCGTTGATCCTTCGCCCAGCCGCCAACTTCAGCCTCAAAGGCTTGGGCGAACTTGCCTTTCACCGGCTTTCCGTCGCCGTCGTAGTCGCGGTAGTTGGCCACGCGATCAATGAAGAACAGCGAGAGAATCTTGACGCCCCTCT